>Ga0308414_1000023_pt1 | contig 98372 bp, 64 predicted proteins | sample HotsprSampleOS50_FD_205667 | JGI IMG/M metagenome (GOLD analysis project Ga0308414, IMG submission 205667) | Hot spring phototrophic mat microbial communities from Octopus Spring, Yellowstone National Park, Wyoming, United States - 20090730_OS50 ... | reverse complement strand
TGGTTCAACGCCCGCGCCGTGCGCAAGGCGCTTGGCCTGCCACGTTCCGCACGGCTGGACGTGATGCTGGCCGTCGGCTACGCACAAGACGCCACGCTGCGTGACAAAGTGCGCAAGCCGCTTGATGAGATGCGCTGCTATCACTGAGCGGGCGCGCGCTAACGGCGGCGACCTGCATGGCTCTGCCATGCGCGCGCGGCCGCAATGCGCCGCACGATGCTGGGGTGGCTGTGCAACAGCCATTCTATCACCGGATGCGGCTCCGGATTGGCCAAGTTCATTGCTGCCAATCGCTCCATCGCGCCGATAAACGCTCCCGCATCGTCCGTGGCCTCCAGCGCAAACTGGTCCGCCTGGCGCTCGAAATACCGCGACAATGCGTTCGTGCACGGCAGCGTAATCACTCCACACAACGTCAAGGCCAGCAGTAACAATGGCAGGGTCGCAACGCTCGTCACATCGCTAATCTGCAGCCACTTCGCCATACCACGCATCAGCCGGTCAGCCATCCACATGCCTCCTGTCGCAATCACGCCCGCCGCCGCAATCAATTTCACTACATGCCGGTGCCGGTAATGCCCGAACTCATGCGCCAGCACGCTCAGCACTTCCGCCGGCGCAAACTGATCAAGCAACGTATCGCCCAGAAAAATCCGTTTTGTGGCGCCGAATCCTGCCAGAGCTGCATTGGCTTTCTTCGTCTTCGCAGAAAGCCCCAAACGAAACATGCCGACGACGCGCACACCGCAGCGCCGCGCCAGCTCTGCCACGGCGTGTGTCAGTGTCTCATCCTCCACCGGCTCGCTGCGATAAAACAACGGCACAATCACCACCGGGAATACCATGCCCAGCACCACCTGCAGAACAATCCACACCCCCGCCGCCCACAGCCACCACCACGCCCCCGCCGTGCGCATCAGCCAGTACCACACCGAGCCCAACGGCACGGCAACCGCCAGCATCACCAGCCAGCTCTTTACTCCGTCCCACAGCCAGCCATACCAGCGTTGCGTGCTCAACTCAAAATGATGTTCCAGATAAAAACCCTTAAACCATGCATACGGCAAAAATGCCACCACATAGCCCGTCAGCAGCGCCGCCAAATACACCGCAGTAGAAACCCACACATGCGTCCCCACCGTGCGCTCCACACCCCGCAGCAACGCACATGAAACGCCGCGTTCCCCCCGGTACATCAACGCCAGCAACACTGCAATCGCAAGAACCGTATCAACCACAAACAGCCAGTTGTGGATGCGGTCGTACTGCCGCGCCCGTGCCTGCCGTTGAGCCTCTTCCGCATGCTCATCTGTCGTTGTCATGTCTGTATTATATCATTTGGCACGTTGCCACATCGACACCGGTCTGCCTTTTAAGTATAATGGGTGTGCGCTACACTTAACCGGCGTTGAATAACCAGTATATAAACGTTTATGAGCATTACAGCAACGATGGAATTGAAGCACCAGCCGCGCAGCGGGCTGGCACTCGGCGGCGTCGGCAGCGGTTGGTTCGAACTCCGCCACGACGGCCGTTTCTGCAACTGGAGCATCATGAACAACGAGCCGTACGGCACCGGCCCGCGGCTGGGCGCCATCAGCGAGCACGCCTTGTTCTTCGTCGTGCGCTACGAAGTGCAAGGTGAACAACCGCGCATCAAACTGCTGCAACTCCCCGTGCGCCATAACGCCGCCGCCCAGCCTAGCCAACTCTTCTCCTATCCGTGGCTCACGGGCATCGAACGCATTGACTACCGCGCATCGTTCCCGTTTTCGCGTTTGGTATTCACCGACCGTGAGATGCCGCTCCAGATTGAACTGGAAGCCTTCAGCTTTTTCATCCCACACGATGTCAAACACAGCTCCCTGCCCGCAGCCGTGTTCTCCTTCACGATCACGTCAACCGCGCGCAGGCCCGTGTACGTTGAGATAATCGGCTCGTTTGAAAATATGATCGGCCATGACGTGGCACGCAAACGCTTCACCGGCCGCGCCGCGCGTGGCGACGATTACACCATGCTGGAAGTGGGTGCAGAATTGGTTGACCCCGCGCACGACACGTGGGGCACGCAGGCGTTCTCACTGCTCAGCGCCGATGCCACCTACTATTTGGGCTGGGATCACCGCCATCCGTGCTGGGAGTATGTGATTGAGCAACGCACGCTGCCCAACATTGATGACGTCAAGGGCCGCAATTATGGCTCAGATCCGGACACAGGTGAGCCGCTGGCCCGCGGCGCCATGCGCAGCCTGCTGGGCGTCTCACGACAGCTCGCCCCGCGCCGCTCTACGTGCCACATCTTTCTCTATACGTGGTATGTGCCTAACCGCTATGCCGGCACGATGCACAAAAACAAAGAACGCGGCATCCTGCCTGTTGCACGCCGGCTCGAGGGGTATTACTATGCGAATTTCTTTTCATCAGCCGCGGAGGTTGCTGCGTATGTGCGCACGCATCTGGATGACCTTGCCACGCGCACACGCCAGTTCCATGCCAACTTCTTCGACAGCTCAGCCCCCGCGTTTGTGCTCGATCAAGTCAATAGTCATCTCAATACGTTTTTGACCAGCGCGTGGCTTACCAAACAAGGTGACTTTGGCATTCAGGAAGGCATGACCGACGACCGCAATTGGGGCCCGTTGGCCACGATAGATGTCAGCATGTACGGCGCGGTGCCGGTGGCTGCATTGTTTCCTGAACTCGACCAGAGCATGTTGCGCGCCCACGCGCGCCTGCAGCTGCCCAATGGCGAAATCGCGCATGGCATAGACCGCAATTTTGGCAGCGCCGACACGCATGAAGCCGTGCACAGCCGCTTGGATTTGCCCAGCCAGTTTGTCCTGCTCGTCTTGCGCGGCTTTTTCTGGACAGGCGACCGCAGCTATCTGCAGGCCATGTGGCCGCATGTCACGCGCGCGCTCGAGTACGTCTTGCGCGAGCGCGATGCCAACGGCGACTTGCTCCCCGACATGGCGGGCAGCATGTGCAGCTACGACAATTTCCCCATGTATGGTGCGGCGTCGTTTGTCAGTTCGCTGTGGCTGGCCGCGTTGGCGCATGCCGTGGCCGCAGCGCGCACCCTGGGCGATGAGCAGGCCGCGCAACACTACGGCGCCATTCTTGACAAAGCCCGCGCAGCCTTTGAAGACAAACTCTGGAACAAACGCTACTACGTGCTCTACAACGACCGCGGCGGCACCAAAGGCGATATTGATCACGGCTGCCTCACCGACCAGCTTATTGGCCAGTGGGCCATGCACTTGAGCGGCCTTGGCTATCTGCATGACAAACGGCGCATTCGCAGTGCATTACTGCACATCCTGAAACGCAACCGACGCTATTGGGGCTTGCGCAATTGCACCTGGCCCGGCGATACCTTCGTCCGCCCCGTCGAACCCTCCAATTGGGGTGATCAGGGCAACACCTGCTGGAGCGGCACAGAGCTGTGCTTTGCGTCGTTCCTTATATATGAAGGATTGGTGGATGAAGCACTGCAGGTGATTCGCGCGGTGGATGACCGCTATCGCCGCGAAGGGCTCTATTTCGATCATCAAGAGTTTGGCGGCCATTACTACCGCCCGATGGGCTCGTGGGCCATTCTGAACGCCCTGCTAGGCTTGTCTGCGCAAGACGGTGTCGTGACGTTTGCACCGCGCCTGCCTCAGACACGCGTGCGGCTGTTCTTCGCGCTGCCACACGCCACAGGGCACTACACGCGCACACGCGCCGGACGTACCACGGCGATCACATTGGAGATCGCCACCGGCACGCTGCCCTTCCGCGAACTGCACTTCGATGTGGGCGCGGGTGCCAAGAAAGCAACCGTGATAGCTCCATGCACCTATGAACATCAGGTCAAGCAAGGCACGGTCTGCGTACGCGCCGCACTCCTCACACAATTGTCCGCGGGCCAGCGTGTTGTGGTACGTGTGACACGCTGACGGCCCGCGCGCGGGAGTCACTCGCCGGCTTCGAGCGCTGCAAGGCCATGGCGCGCCGGCGCATAGGCCGGGTCAATGTCCAGCGCCTTCCGGAAAAACACCGCTGCCTTGGCATGATCGCCATCGGCGGCGTAGGTATAGCCCAGCGTGGTCAGCGCGTGGACGGAGCCCGGATCAAGCGCCAATTCGCGCACGGCCGCGTTGCGCGCATCGCTCACACGCCCGCACAGCAACTGTAAGTGCGCCATGCGTGCCAGCAGCTCCGGACGTTCGCCACCTGCGTCGGCGATCACTTTCTCATACCAGCGCAGCGCGTGCTCTGCATACACGGTATTCGTGCCGCCGGCCGTGGCCAGGCCATACAGCAAGTCGGCCACATCACGCTTCAATGCCACGTCGCGCGGAAAGGCCGTTACGGCCTGTTCAAGAGCTGCCACGGCTTTGTCTGGCTGGCCGCTGCGCAAGAGTGCGGTACTTTGCAGATGGCGCGCCTCGATCAACCACGGCGCACATTCTTCCTTAAACAACTCTGCCTCACCTACGGCGTGCTGCGCCGCCTCCAGCGCCTGCGCGCATTCCCCGCGCTCAAGCAGACGCCGCGCCATGTGGCAATACGCTTTTGTCCGCCACAGCGGATCCTTGGTGGCGGTGGTGATCCATTCGAAGTGCCGCAGCGCACGGCGATGATCTTCGTCTGACGTCCCACACGTGCGCGCACAATGATAGTGCACATAAATGGTATCCGGGAAAAAGCGCAACGCGGCGCGCCAGACCTGATGCGCGCCTGCGATGTCGCCCAGCAGCGCGCGTGCATTCCCGCGGCCATACCAGTACGCAAACACATACGGCTCCTGCCAGCTCAAGTCCTGATACACGCGGCTCAACCACGCCAGCGTCACGGTCGGCCATGCGCCGGTGCTGGCGGCTTCCAGCAGCGCCGTGTGCTCGTGCAGCGAGCGCGCGGAGAAAATCGTGCGCAGCACGCCTGCTTGCCATGCATCGCAGTGCAAGCCTGCCACCCAGTTGGTGCGATAATTGTGCAGCGCCGTGCGATACGCGCGCCGCATGTCCTCCGGCTCAGGCACGCGCGGCACATCAGGCGGCGCAGCGTCCGCCGGATACAGCGAGCGCAATTGCGCAAGAAACAACTCTGCATCGCTGAACGCCAAGCTCATTGCATGTAACGTGTTCATGCTAAACGCATCAAAAAACGCCTGCCGCGCCGCCTGATAGCGCTGCAACACCGCATCAAACGAACCGCGGCGTGCGCTGCGCGTCATGCGCGGTAGTCGCGCCTGCCAGCGCTGCCATTCGGCCCGGCTGCTCACACCCGCAGAGGTGTATTCGTCTGCAGCACCCTGGACGCCCGCGCGCCACGGCTCCGCTTCTGCATTCTGTAGCGCACGCCGCATCGCCGCACTGGCCGCGCTTTCCTGCAACGCTGCCTGCAATATCGCCGCCAAGGATGCCCCCTGCGCGCGCACGGCAATGTTCGTTGCACGTGCACTCAATGCCAGCGCTGTTGCCAGCAGAACCAGCCGCACCACGCGGGCCGCTCTAGCTGCATTCCCGCTCACCTTGCTCATCCTTGCTCCTTGCCGAGTACCTTCGCGCGGCGTGCCAGCGCTTCCTCAAACCACGCGCGCGCTTCGTTCAGCGCCGCTTCATCAGCGCTCTTGAACACCAGCGAGCAGCGCCAGCCTTCCCCGTGCCACGCCGGATACGAGCCAAGGTCTACGGCCGGAAAACGCCTCAACGCCTCTTCCATCACATCAGCGAATTCACTTTCGCCAAGCTGCACGCGCATCTCATGCTCATAGAGACTGCCATGCCGAAGACGTTGAGCGATTTGTGGGAACATGCCTTCGACCAGTTCCGGAATGCCCGGCAGAACAAACACATTCTCCATCCGGCAGCCCGGCGCGCCGGAATGCGGATTGTAGATCAGCTCACATCCGCGTGGCAATTCAGCCATGGTCATGCGGCGTGGCGTCGCACGTGCTCCATAGAACTTCTCGAGGATCTGCACCGCTTCTGGATGCGGCTCGCACGGCACGCCAAACGCCGCCGCGATCGCCGGCCGCGTCACATCGTCCGGCGTGGGCCCGATCCCGCCGCATACGATCACATACTCGTGCGCCGCCCGCAGCGCGTTTACTTCATTCACAATCGTTTCGATGACATCAGGAATGACGGAGATGCGCCGCAGCATCACGCCGATCGCTTTCAATTGCTGTGCCAGCCAATACGCGTTGGCGTCGCGCGTCCGCCCTGATAAAATCTCATTCCCAACAATGATAATCGCCGCTGTCGCGTTGCGTGAAAACATGGATCGTGTGTCGGTTCATTATTCGTGTGCAAGCGCCGTGCGGCGCGGCAAGCGCTTCTTCTTGCCGCGCGCGTCAATATGCACAAACGTGATCTGCGTGCTGAAGACGAGTTGCTCGTTGCGCGCGCCGGGTGCATCGGCAAATACCTGCACCTCGTAGGTGACTGAGGTTGTTCCTTGCCGCTGCCAGCGCACGTCAAAGCGCAGAATTGAGCCGTTCAGCACCTTCCGCTTGAAGACAATATTGTCCAGCGCTACCGTGACGAGTGAGCAGCCCGGAAACTCCCGCGACGCCGCCATCCACGCATATTCATCCACCCACTTCAGCATGTTCCCGCCAAACAAATAGCCGTGATGGTTCAGATGCTCCGGCCGCACAAGCGCAAAGGTCATCATGGATTATCCTAGTGCCGAGGGTTGGCGCGCCGCGCGTTCAAGTTCTTCCCGCAGCAGCGCGCGTTTGATTTTGAGCGTGGCCGTTTGGGGCACCTCGTCGCGAATGATAATCTCTTTCGGCCGCTTGTACTCAGCCAGATGTGCCGCGCGCAGCGTCAGTTCGCGCCGGAGCATGCCGTCTTGTTCAGCCTTTGCAGCGCCACACCGCAACGCCAGGCGCTCGCGATCCGGCACCAACACCGCCACCGGCCGCTCGCCGCCACCCGCCCCGCGCACGCCCACCACACACACCTCCTGCACGCCGTACACCCCGCCGAGCACGTGTTCTATCTCTTCCGGATAGATATTCTTGCCGCCTTCCGTTACGATGATATTCTTCACGCGGCCGATCACATACAAGCTGCCGTCGCGCCCGCGCCGCACGATATCGCCGGTCTTAAACCAGTCAAGGTGAAAACTCTCAGCCGTGGCGCGCGCATTGCGATAATACTCGCGAAACACAATCCCTCCCCGCACCCACAACTCGCCCGCGCCCCCGCGGCAGCCTTCACACGGCTCTATGCGTATGTCCACCGACGCTACCGCCCGCCCGACACTGCCAATCCGATTATGCCGTAGCGTGTTGACGCTAATCACCGGCGCTGTTTCTGTCAAACCATAGCCTTGCAACACCGTGAGCCCAAGCGCTTCAAAATCCCACAGCAACATCGGATGCACCGGCGCGCCGCCGCACACAAAGCATTTGAACGCCGGGCTGATATGTCTGCGCACGCCACGAAACACCACGCGCCCCAGCGGCAAACCTACACGCGCTGCCCACCGGCAGACGCGCTGCATCACCGTGAACCGCCAGCCATACCGGCGCACGCCTTCCGCGCGGATGCGCTCCATGAACAGCCGCAAAAACGCCGGCACCACCATCATCACGCTCATGCGCGCATCGCGCATAGCGGCCAAAATCACGTCAGGCCGCACCGCCCCGGCATACGTGATCGTCGCGCCCAGCGCCAGCGGCGCGGCAAACCCGCCTGTGATTTCATACGCATGATTCAGCGGCAAAATCGAAACAAAGGATTCATGCGCATTTATCTCCAGCATCGCCAGCAAGTCATACACATCCAGAAGAATGTTGCCGTGCGCCAGCACAACGCCTTTGGGCTCCCCAGTCGTGCCCGATGTGTAAATAATCAAGGCCGCGTCGTGGCGCAGGGCGCGGCGCTGATAGCGCAAGGGCGCGCGCGCAGCGAGTTCGCGCGCAAACGCGCTGTCATCGCCACCGTCCACACACCAGACTTGTTCGAAACGCGCACCTTGTTCTTCCAGCGCCGCCAGCGTCGCACCGCAACTCTCCGCCGTGATCAGCTTGCGCACGCCCGATGCGCGCACCACGGCAGCGATTTCCTTGGCCGCCGCCCGCAGGTCGAGCGGCACCGCAATTGCATCGTTCGCCAGTATCGCCAAAAATGCCGTCCCCCACCAGCGCCCGTTAGGCATCAGCAGCGCAACAGGCTCGCGCGGCGCCACCCCCGCGTCATGCAGCCACGCCGCCAGGCGGTACACTCGCTCCTGCCATGCCCTGTAGCTCCATTCCGTCACGCCGTGCGCGCCGCGCTCGCGCACCGCAATCCTCTCAGGCCGCCGCGCCGCCGCGGCGTCCAGCATGTCAGGAATCGTATGTATGCCTTGCGGAATGGGCATCGCTCACTCCACGCGCCACGCAGGCCGCCGCCGCCTCATAACCACTATTAGTACACCTGCTCCTGCACATGCACCTAGTGCCACCGCCCATACCACCCACCACCATCGCCACGCCACGCGCGCCTCCGCCAGCATTACCAGTGCCCCGCCGCGCGCAAGGTCATTCAACGTGGCCGTGGCCGTGAGGACGCGCCGCCTGCATCTGCCGCCCTCCGCACGCACAATCTTCCCTGGTAGTACCGTCGTTATACTTACCTTGCCGTCCGCAAACCACTCCGGATGCATCAGCCCGTCACGCGGCGGCATGATATGCGCAGGATATGCATGCAAGGTATGCAGGAAGGTGATCATGTTGCGGTTGCGCCGCCACTGCATTTCGCGATCCGCAAACAGCCGGCAACGCGCGATCTGCGGCAGCGCATCAAATGCCAGCAGCAGTTCCATGCGCGGCACGCCGCGGCGCGCATTGTAGTCAAAGCGGCAGCGCTCAATGCGCACGCCCGCCTGCGCACACATCTGGCTAAGCGCATGATACGGCGGCATGAACAGCTTCGCCGCCTGGTCCCACTCCCCGCGCTTGTGCGCCGCACGCCACTGCGCCGAGGGCTGGCACGCGATGCGCACCCGCCCCGCCCCACTCGCCTCAAAACGCCATTCTTCGTCGTATTCCACACACCCCGCCAGCACCAGCCCTGCCACCCCCGCACACATCAGCCCGCCTCTCATGCCCCGTTCAGCCGCGCTTCCAGCAACGTGCGCAGCCCCTCGACGCACGCATGATTCGTCACGTCAAAATGCAGCGGCGTCACCGATATATACCCTTGCTTCACCGTCCGGTAATCCGCATGCGCGCATTCGTCCTGCTCCACTAACGTCCCCGCGATCCAGTAATACCGGTTCCCGCGCGGGTCGATCCGTTCCACATAATTCTCCACATACTTCGTCTTCCCTTGTACCGTCACCCGCCACCCGCGAATCTGCTCCCACGGCAGATTCGGCACATTCATATTCAGCAACGTCCCCGCCGGCACCTGCAGCGATGGCATCACTTCCAGCAGCATCCGCGCCGCGCGCCCCGCGCTTTCAAAATGTGCTCCGCGTTCATACGAATCTACCGACACCGCCAATGATGGTATCCCTAAAAGCGTCCCTTCCGTCGCCGCAGATACCGTCCCGGAATAGATTATGTCCGTCCCCAAATTCGCCCCTTGATTGATGCCCGAAATCAGCACATCCGGCGGCTCCCGCAACAATGAACACAACGCTAACTTCACGCAGTCCGCCGGCGTCCCGTGTACTGCATACCCTAGCAACTCCCCGTCGCGCCAGCGCTCCTGCACTTTCAACGGATCATAAATGGTAATCGCATGCCCTACCGCACTCTGCTCTGTCGCCGGCGCCACGATCGTGATCTCCCCGCACGGCTGCAGCGCCGCCACCAGCGCCTGCAGCCCCGGTGCATCAAATCCGTCGTCGTTGCTTACCAGAATCTTCATGCTTCAAATTGTATCAAATTGCCGCGCACCTGTCGAGTGACATTCTCTCGTCACACGCAAAAATGCTATCATAGTTGCTGAAATGCACATCCTATGCAACGAACAGCCGTACACCATTCACCACGGCGCCACCCTCGGCGACCTGCGCCGCCAGGCCAAGCCTGACGCCGATATCTTGATTCTCAACGGCGCCCTCGCAGATGCAACGTGCGCCTTGCACGACGGCGATCATGTCGTGCTGATTACACGTGGTGAGCAGCCCTCTCCAGAAGAACTCGATGCCTTGCTGGCAGCGCGCCACACCCCCGGTGTGCATGCCGTGATGAAGCGCAGTTGCGTCGGTATTGCCGGCCTCGGCGGCCTCGGCTCCACCGCCGCCGTGGCGCTCGCGCGCATGGGTGTCGGCCGCCTCATCCTCGTGGATTTCGACGTGGTCGAGCCCAGTAATCTCAACCGCCAGCAGTATTTTGTTGACCAAATCGGCCAACCCAAAGCTCTCGCACTCGCTGAAACGCTCGCACGCATCAACCCCTGCGTCCACTGTGAACCACACATCGCCTCAATCACTCCCGAAAATCTGCCCACGCTCTTCAGCCCGGTCAATGTCCTCATTGAAGCCTTCGACCGCGCCGATCAAAAAGCCATGCTCGCCACACACTGGCAACGTTTGTATCCTGAGGTCCCTCTCATCATGGCCTCCGGCGTGGCGGGCATCGGCCCCGCTACCACCGTCTCCGTGCGCCAGTGCGGCCGCAACCTCTACGTCGTCGGCGACATGCAAAGCGCCGCCCAGCCCGGCCGCGGCCTCATGGCGCCCCGCGTCGGCATCGCCGCCCACATGCAGGCCACCATCGCCGCGCGCCTGCTCCTCGGCGACACATCCCTCCCCTGGTAATACGTCCTATCCGTCCTATTCGTTCCTCTACATCCTATTCCTCAAAATAGCGCCATCACATGCCACCTCTTATCGCTGCGTCTTTCCCATGCCACTTTCCACCTCTCTTACGCAGGGTCGCTTGCCTATTCGCCCCTCTCTTGCTACAATGTGCGTCACAAACCATGAAACATCATCCTCAAGAAAAATCTCCGCGCCCCCCAAAACACGTGCCCGGCGGCGGCGACGGCGGTGATACGCACCTCTTGCACGGCCGCGTTGCGAAGACCCATCCGATCATTGCCGCCTTGGGCGCGCTTGATGAAGTCAATGCCATGCTGGGTATGGCGCTCGCATTCGAACTTGACCAGGCAGCACGCCATGACGTCATGCTGATGCAAAAGTACATCTATCAAGTCTCCGCCGCGCTGGCCGCGCGCGGCGCATGGGTAACTGAGCCGCCCGCTGCCGCCCTGGTCCAGCATATGAACGAAGCGATCGAACGCTTGCAGGACGAACTGCCGCACGAGCGCGGCTTCATCCAGTATGCGGGCTGCCCGGGGCCCGCCGCGCTTCAAGTCGCCCGCACCGTCTGCCGCCGCGCGGAACTCGCCCTCTGGCGCGTCGCAGAAACAGAGCAGCTCCAACCGGAACTGCTGCACGTCGTCAACCGCATGTCCCTCTGGATGTACTACGTCGCCCGCCGCGCCAATCTCCTCCTCGGCCAGCGTGAGCAGAAAATCAAACGCCTCTAAAATCAGCCCCGCTCCCCTGTACTGTACCGGCGACACGTGTGTCGCCCCTCGCCCCGCTTCCCCGCGCTCAACGGATCCTCCGGCCAATCATGCTTCGGATACCTCCCCCGCAACTCCTTCCGCACCTGCTGATACGTCGTGCGCCAGAAACTCCTCAAATCCTGCGTCACTTGCACCGGCCGCCGCGCCGGCGATAACACCTCCACCACTACCGCCACACGCCCATCCGCTACCCGCGGCGTCTCTTCCAGCCCAAACAATTCCTGCACCCGCGCCCGCACCACCGGCACCGCCCCCGCCGCGTAGTCTAACGCTACGCGCGCCCCGCTGGGTACCTCAATATGCGTCGGCGCCTGCCGCTCCAGTTCCTTGCGTTGTTTCCACGGCAGCAGTTCTTGCAGAATCTCCATCAGCCGGATGGTCTGAAGCTGAGCCGCAGACGTGATCCCCGTGAGATGCGGCGCCAGCCATTTCTCCAACGATGCGCATAACCCCGCATCTGAAAAATCCGGCCAGCCTCTCCCCTCCCCCTCAACCCGCCGCATAAACTCCACCCGCGCCTGCCATTGCCGCGCCGCCGCCGTCCACGGCAGCATCCCCATCCCCCGCTCCCGGATCACCTCGCACACCACCTGCATACACCGCCCTTCTGCCCGCACATCCAGCGGCTCCTCCTTCACCACCAGCGCCCCATACCGCGTCTCTCGCCGCGCCCGCACCGCCTCCCGCGCTTCATCCCATGTAATCCGGTCTTCCGTGCGGAGCTGGTCAGCAAATTGTTTCACCAGCTCTTCCGCGCTGTACCGCGCCGCGCTGTATATACGCGCATGCCCTTCCCGCCCATCCACATCGGCTATGACAATATAGTCACTTAATGCCAGAGGTGTCACACTCGCACACTGCGCACCACGCCCGTTCGCCAAAAGAAACTCCCGCTGGCTGCCCGTACGGCGCTGCGCGATGCGGTCAGGATACGCATATGCCAGCACATGGCCGGTGTGCCGTGCCGGCGTTTGCCCCGCCCGTACGTGCAGCGTGCGCTCCCACATTCGCGACAACGCAAGAATTCGCCGGCTCGCCTCGCAATTAATGCCCGCGTGATGCCCTGCGCTCAATTCCTCACGCATCTCTTGCAGCAGTGCGATGCGGCGGCTCACGTCAGGATCCTCTTCATCATACAAGATATCCCGCTCTTCCAACAGCGCCGCAAGCAGCGCCGCCACATCGCCATACCCATCCTCGTTCGCACGCAGCAGCATGTGCGCAAGCCGCGGGTGGCACCCCAGCCCCGCCATCGCACGCCCATGCGGCGTTATCCGGCGCGCTTCGTCCAGCGCGCCCAGCCGTTGCAGCAATTCCTGCGCCTGTGCATACGCACCTTCCGGCGGCGGATCAAGCCAGCGCAGCCGCCGCGCATCTGACACGCCCCACGCCGCCAGCTCTAGCGCCAGCAGCGCCAAATCTGCCTGCCGCATCTCCGGCGGCCGTTGCGCCTCCATCCCCGCCTCCTCCGCCGCGCTCCACAAACGATAACACACGCCCGGCTCCGTCCGCCCCGCGCGCCCGCGCCGTTGCTCCGCCGACGCCCGCGATATCCGCACCGTCATCAGCCGCGTCATCCCACTCCGCGCATCAAACCGCGGCACCCGCGTGTACCCGCTGTCAATCACCACCCGCACCCCTTCAATCGTCAGACTGGTCTCCGCAATTGACGTGGCCAAAACCACCTTGCGCGTGCCGCGCCGCGCAGGCTGCAGCGCCGCATCCTGCTCCGCACGCGGTAACTTCCCGTATAACGGAAGTATACACACTTCTTCGCCCGCCCGCCCCTGCAATAACCGCGCCACATGCTTGATTTCTCCCTCGCCCGGCAAAAACACCAGCACACTTCCCTCTTCCTCCCTCAGCGCCTTCAACACCACCGCCGCCGTGTGCCGCTCCAGCCCGCTTCCCACAGGCGCCGGCACATACCGCGTCGTCACCTCATAGCTCCGCCCAGCGCGTGCTATCACCGGCGCCCCACCCAGCAACTCCGCTACCCTCCCAGCTTCCAGCGTCGCCGACATGACCAGTATCCGCAGATCATCGCGCAACCCTTGCTGCACGTCCAATGTCAGCGCCAATCCCAAATCTGCGCTCAAACTGCGTTCGTGAAATTCATCAAAAATCACCAGCCCCACTTCCCGCAGCTCAGGATCGTTCTGCAGCCGCCGCGTCAAAATGCCTTCCGTCACTACGTCAATCCGTGTGCGCGCACTCGCCCGCCGCTCCATGCGCATACTGTAGCCGATCGTCTCTCCCACCGCTTCCCCACGCACCGCCGCCATCCGCTGCGCCGCCGCCCGCGCCGCCAGCCGCCGCGGCTCCAGCATCACAATGCGCCGCCCCGCCAACCATGCCTCGTCCAGCAACGCCGGCGGTACACCCGTCGTCTTCCCCGCTCCCGGCGGCGCCGTCAGCACCGCGCACCGCCCCTCCCGCAACGCCTCCCGCAGCTCCGCTATCGCCCCTTCTAACATTCTACCTCACGCCCCCCGCTTGCCCCCACTCTACTCCCTCGCCTCCACTTACAGCAGCCCGTCCAACAGCGGCGCCCGCGTTGACCGTAACAGCGCCTCCCGGTACTTCGGCCGGTGTGTGTAAAAGTTCCGCACCGAAAACTCCACCGGCACATCCCCGCTGAAAATACTCGTCGCATACCCCGTCGCCTTCACTGTCGTCTCCAACTGAATGTTCTCCGACAACGTATACCGGTAAAAGTTCTTCCGCGTCATCGGCTGCGGCGTGTACCGCCGTTCCAACTGGCTCAGCAAATGCACCCGCTTGTCATTGTCCAGCCGCGAAAACATCATCTCAATCGCCACCACCCGACCGTCCTGGTTGAAATACATCGTCTTCACGCACGTCACAATCACATTCGGCCGCGCCTGCCCTATCCCAATCCGGTCCTCCGGCACCTCCAAAATCACATACGACAACCCATCCAGCTCCGACGCCGGCTTCGCTGCCATCTTGTACCGCGCATGCTGGTTGCTCACCGCCTCCTTCGTCATCCCAAAATACGTCCCATGCACCGCCACGCTGAAAATGTCCGGCGTCCAATCCTTCGGCAAGTCCAGCCCCACCTGCCCCTCCTGCGCCCAGCATGTCATGCTGGCAGCACACGCTGCTACGGTCAACATCCATCGCTTCATAGCTGCTCCTTTTTCCCAGTTGCCCTAATTATACCATAACCTGTGTTCCACGTTATAACTCCACACACTCGCCAACGCCTTTTTCTCCAAACCGCCACCCGTGGTAGCACCCGTATGCCAGCAGCGCCTTGATGTCCCGCGTATGCCGCGGCAACTCCTCAAACGGCACGATCATTACGCGGATATGCTCATGCTCATGCCGCATCCCCGCCACGGCACCGTGCAGTTCCCGCACATGCTCTTCTGTAGTCTGAATTTCGCAGACATACAACGTGATCCGCTCATCACTGCCACCACCTGACGGCGCAAACTCCCCAAGCTCTCGCAACCCCCCCCGCTCGATCCGCAACCCCGTCTCTTCCTCCACTTCCCGCAGCGCCGCTCCCACAATGTCACCGTGCCCGTCCAGCATCCCCGCCGGTATTTCCACCGATTCATACTCCCCAGCCGGAAAACGCGGCTGTACCGTCAACACACACCATTGCCGCCCACCCGCGTGCAGCACAATCAGCACTGCCACCGCATCGCCCCGCAAAAACACCGCCCCAGGCACCCCCCGCCCCTCTCCGTCCGTCACCTCCGCCCGCAACTTCGCAAATAACAGCCCCCCATCATGCCGCCGGTCCACCGCTTGCACCTCCACCGCACCTATCCGAAACCGCACGTCCATCCGCTCCAGCCACTTCTTAAACTGCCCCGACCCCGCTACCAGCGCCACATCCTCCGCCGCCCCCCTCAACTCAAAACTCTGTGTTCCTGTCCTTATTTGCATCCAACACCCTACACTTTTTCAACTTCCACAATCTGCTTCTTCATCCCCAGCAGCGCCAAATACACGCCAAAATCTGGATACCTCTCCCGCAACGCCTTCAAATTCATAATCGGGTCGTAGTTCATATCTTCCGGCGCCAGCTCATATCCCACGCACTGTGCCACCACATCTATCCGCTTCGACATCCACGCTTCTACGGCCACCGGCACCCCCACATTCCTTAGCCAGTCCACGTTTTCGTGCTGCCGGATCACCGGCTGCGTAATGATGAACGCCGCGCCCGCATCCAGCTTACGCTTCAGCTTCTCGCGTCCGCTGTGCACAGGCTCGTAGTGGTTGTACGCCACCCCGCACACAAATCTCCCCGCATACTCCCGGTGAATGTACTTCATCAGTTCCACCGACGTGATGCTGTTCGTTGAAAACCCCAGCTCCTCCGGCGTCAGCCGGTGTAACCGCTCGTTCCCATCCCCGCTCACCACCAGCAGATAGCGCACCCCCTTCTCCGCCATCGCGCCCAGCATCCGGTCTAAATCCTGCTTCCGGTGAAACGTATTCAGATGAATGACCAGCCGCTCGGGATTGACAGGCACACCGGTCGTCTCTATCGTGTCCATCGCCTCAAAACTCAACATCCCCAGCGGATTGTCCGTTATGCAAATGACATAATCGTGTTGCTGCGAGATGGTGTACTTCTCCACGAACTTCTCTAGTTCAGCCTCTATGTCCGCGCTGTCCTGTTTCGGCGTCGTCACTTCGTTCAAATACCGTCCTCGTACAAACCAATCGTGCATACCAGTGCTCCTGTAGTTACAGAATAACACCCATAGTATAGCAAATCCCCTTCATTCTTGTATCTATTGCGCCCCGTTTTCTTAACACAATCCACACACAGCCCTCGCACGCACTACGCAACCTCTTAATAGTATCCTATACTTGGATCCGGCGACTAGCCACATAGGCGTGGAGCCCTTGTGCCCCGCGCCCATCAGGCCGCCGAGGCCGGCAGCCTCCCTAGTCCCCGCATCTAGGTTATATTCATGGTTTGCCTTTTACTCCATGATGCAGTATAATAACATTGAACCTTCAGTGATGGTTTCGACGCCCCTCATGGCCAGATGCCTCCAAACTCAACGGCAGCCGCGCCCCACGCGCGTGTGCGCCCGCCGCGGCGTCGCGCTCGTGGCGGTGCTCTCGATTCTCACCGTCCTGGCTGTTCTCGCTATGACCTTCGCCGTCGTCACGAGTATCGAATCTTCCATCTCCCGCACAGCTGCTGCGCAGGGCGATGCGCGCGCGCTCGCCCAAGCCGGCCTCGCCCACGCCAAAGCACTGCTCTGGTCCGATGCCCTGCTCGCCGATCCGCGCTACGACGCCTACAGTGACGTCTGGCGCGCCGCCCTCGATGGCTCGCTCCTCAAGCGCCCCGCTGATGTTAACCTCAACGGCCTCCCCCGCAGCGGGCCAGCCGCTGACGGCCTCGACGCCACCTGGATGCCCGTCCTCAACGAGCGCGGCGCCCTCATCGGCCGCTATGCCGTCCTCATCGAAGACGAATCTTCCAAAATCAACCTCAACACCGCCTCGCTCCTCCCGCCCCAGCGCGCCAACGAAGGCCTCTCCCCCTATGAACTCCTCCTCGGTGACGGCGCCTCCCGCGGCCTCCCTCTCTCTGCCGCTTCTCTCGCCAATCTCATGCACTTCAAATACGGCCCCAACCGCCTCCCCGGCGCACGCGGCGATGACAACTTCAATAATGCCACCCTCATGTCCGATGGCCTCGATAACAACGCCAATGGCTTGATTGATGAACTCGATGAAGGCGTCGACGAGCCGGAAGAGTACGTCGCCAGCCGCCCCTATGGCGACGACCGCGCCTTCTTTTCGCTACGCGAAGCCTATAGCATCGCCCTGCCGAATCTGCCGGCCTCGGCCGAGCGCGTGGCCGCTCTGCGCGCCTATGCCACCCTCCACTCCCGCGATTCCGGCCTCCGCTGGGACCCCGCTTCCCAATCCTGGCGCCCTCGCGACAATCTCAATGCCGTCTCCGCACGCGACCTCCACCGCACCCTCAGCCACGCCAACAAGCAACTCCCCTTCGAGGGCAACCAGCGTCAGTTGCGCCGCCTCGCCGCCACCGCCGCCGATTACCGCGACGAAAACACCGTCCTCTCCACCGTCGCCAGCGAATACGGCGTCGAAGCCGTCTGCTTCAACGAAGTCCTCGCCAACGAAGGCAGCCGCCTTATGCTCCCCTACCGCATCAGCAGTGTCTATGGCACCCGCCGCGTCTTCACCCTCGCCTACTTCTACAACTACTACAACTACCGCAACACTGCCCCTGTCCAAAGTGACAACCCCGCCCAGCGCGAAAAATTTGACCGCAATACCGCTTTCGGCATCGACTTCTCCACCGTGCGCTATTCCGCCGCCGGCCTCTCCCTCGAACTCGGCCGTAGCCCCCAAAACCCCGGCGGCTATAACAACGGCTTCGAAGACTTCCGCCAGCTCCTCCGTTCCCGCGGCACTAAATTCGTCCAAAACGACCGCGTCCTCTGGCCCGAAAATGTCTGGAAAAACAGCATCCTCTGCGTCTACACATCTTCTTCCCCCGGCGCCCTTCCCGCCAAAACCTTCAAAATCGCCCGCTCCACTGACCGCCAAATCTTCATCAATGCTTCCGATCTATCCCCCGCCGACTATATCAACTTCACCTCCCGCTACTACTTCGCCCAAATCCGCTCCTGGATCCACGACCGCGCCTATTATGCCGAGCATCCCCAAGTCTCTACCTGGACCGTCGTCCCCTTCCTCGAACCCAACACCTATTATCGCGTCTACATCCAAGAAACCAATTTGCAGATCCCCGATGACGACGTCACCTTCAGCCAGCACTTGTCCGAACAAATGGACGTGGACGGCAATCTCAACACCTATTCCGCCCAAGACATCCACCGCCTGCGCTACCGCTACAAAGACGGCGAAGCTATCCGCGCCGACAACCGCGGCTGCCTCGATATCTTCCTCACCAGCTCCCTCGATTGCAGCCCCCGCCGCCGCAACCGCTTCAATGCCGCCTATTGCGTCCGCCCCGACATCATCGAACTCATGAACATTAGCGACCGCCCCATCAGCCTGCGCGGCTGGTCCCTCGTCGCCAATACCGGCGCCGAATCTTATGAACTCGGCACCATTGACCACGCCCTCCAATTCTCCCGCCAAGACAGCGGCCGCAAACAGGAGGCCAACCCCACCATTCAACCCAACGAGTATTTCTACCTCTGCAACAACCTCGAAATCTTTGATTACGATTACGGCAGCGCCCGCGACGGCCTCTGGGGCTCCAGCAACGACGAACAGATGCCAGCCTACGAAATCAGCGACGACCGCTGGGGCGTGCGTTTCAAGATCAAATCCCTTCGCGAAGTCTCCGGCAGCGATGGCTGGACCACCTATGTCACCTGCGAAAATGAGCTCTGGAAGAAAAACCAGTTCCAAGACGAAATCGTCGAATTCCAATCCGACCGCCGCGATCCCCCCGGCATCGCCAAGTCGCCCGATGGCGTGCGCTATTCCGTAGATGAAAACACGCGCAACACCATGGTCTTCAAAAACCTCAAACTCCAAGAATATAGTTTCATTCAACCCGGCGACTATGTCATGATTGTCGGCCTGCCCCGCATCGGCGGCTTTGTCAGCATGACCCTCAAAAACCAGTACGGCCAGATCGCCGCCCGCGTCATCGAATACGGCAATCCCAGTGCCGATCTCGCCCGCGACCCGAAACGCTGGCTCGGCTGGTCCGCCGAAAAACCCGACCCCACCCGCGAACGCTGGGTCTTGACTCGCTCTCCCTCCTTCGGCGGCTCCGTCCGCCAAGCCCGCAACGCCTCGTCCCTGCTCCGTGAAGGCACCGCCGGTTCCGTCAAAAACGGCCAGTTCGCCTCCCCCGCCGAACTCGCCCGCGTCCGCCGCATCGCCAATTGGCAGCAAGACGCCCGTGATACCCGCGACAGCGCCGGTGTCAAGCTCGTCCAAGCCGCCAGCGAGTTCTTCGACACCCGCGCCATCCGCCTCGATCCCGAAGAAGAAGGCGTCCATATCAAAGGCTGGCGCCCCGCCTTCGGTGAAAATACTATCGCCGATACCCGCGGCATCACCGACCACCGCGCCGTCTGGCCCGTTAATATCTGGTCCAATCAGCTCGTCCACATGCTCTCCGGCCCGCGCCGCGGCGAATCCTTTGCCATCGAGGCTAATGGCCAAAACCGCTTCCGTGTCGTCGGCCGCTCCACCCCAAGCCGCCTCCCCTTCTACGCCGCCGCCGGCGACCGCTATTCCCTCGGCCCCGGCTACGCCTCCTCCTTCTTCTATACTCGCAGTGCATCCGATCCCGGCGAGTGGGAATGGAAGCACAAACGCATCCCCAAAGGCTCCTACCGCCTCTTTATCCGCGGCCTTAACGATTCCATCCGTACCACTGAATTCCTCGAAGAAAACTTCAACGCACGCCTCGATATCCGCGTCTATGACTACGAAAAAAATCAATACGATCTCATCGCCCGCGCCCGCCAATACGACAAAAATGATTCCATTGATGCCGGCTTCATCAGCCCCCGCCATATCTCTCCCTCCGGCGGCCTCCGCCTCCGCCTCGATGCCAGCGGCCTTAAAAATCAGTTCTCCCGCGGCTTTGCCTGGTTCGATCATCTCTGCCTTACCCCCGTGCCCGTCCACGGTGTCATCAATGTCAACACCGCCTCCCCGCGCATCCTCATGGCCCTCAACGGCGTGGATGACAAACTGGCGGAGGCCATCGCAAAGGGCCTCAACACCGCCGGCCAGCCGCGCCTCAAGCCCTATCGTTCCATCGGTGATCTGCTCAACGTCCGCGGCATGTCCATTGACCGCTTCGCAGGCCTCGCCAACCTCGTCTCCGTCCGCAGCGACCAATTCTCCGTCTCCGTCATCGCTCAAGCCATCTCTGATCGCAATGCCGACGGCTCCTTCGATGTACACGCCGGCGACCGCATCGTATCCACCGTCCGCCTCCACGCGATCCTCGACCGTAGCCCCTTGCAGTCCCCTCACATTTCCGAACATACTATCCTCGAATCTGATTTAACCTACGAATAAGGAGCTCCCGTGTCCACACTCTCGTTGATCCTCTCAACTGCTCTCGCCACCGCTGCCGCCCTCTCCGCCCACGCCTTAACCGTCGTGGACGCACGCAATCTCCCCCCCAATACCCTCGTCGAAGTCGGCCCCGTCGCCGTGATCACCACCAACGATCTCACCGGCAGCGGCTATGCCTTTACTGCCCAGGATGATACAGGCGGGATTCAATTCTATTGGAACAACCAAGCCATGGGCCCCGCTTTCATCGCGGCCAACGGCATCATCCCCGGCAGCAGCATCACTGTCCAAGGCTCGAATGCATGGTTCAGCGGCCTCTACCAATTGGTCAATGTCGCCTTCGTCACCAATCACGGTTTCGCCGGCGTGCCTACACCAACTCCCTGTTCATGGGCGAATTTGCAGCGCATTCCCAACTATACCAATTTCCTCAATACCTACATTATCGTCAGCAACGCACGCTTCAGAGTGTCCGGCGCATTTGCCAATGGTGTCAATTACTCCATCACCAATCTGACAGAAAATCTCGGTGCATTCCTGCGCATCCAAGATAGTTCGGATCCTCTCGTCGGTACGCCGATCCCCAGCGGCGATGTCACCATCCTCGGCATTTACGCCCATCACGCATCCGTCGGCCCCCAAATCTTCCCGCTCCAAATTATTCCTGAAATCCCTCAAGATAATCCCAACATTAACATGCATACTAACTTCGGCTTCGGCATCGTCCATCCCGGCCAAACCCGCACCCTCAGCCTCCGCATTCAAAACAGCGGCGTACCCTCCAATCTCTCCGTCAGCGCCTTCGCCCCCCTCAATGGTAACACAAATGCCTTCTCCCTCGATCTCCCCTCCCTCCCCCTCTCCATCATGCCCATGAGCAGCGCCTTTATCAATGTCACCTATCATGGCGGCGCCGCCAGCAACATCCATGCGGCGCAGTATATCGTCCTGTGCAACGATCCCTCGGACCCCACCAACATCGTCACTTTCTGGGGCGGCGTCGCCTCTAGTTCGTATTTGAATGTCTGGATTAACGAGCTCGACTACGACACCCCCGGCTCCGCCGTCAACGAAGATAATGAATTCGTCGAACTCTGCGGCCCCGCCGGCCTCGACATCACCGGCTGGAAACTCGAATTTTGGTACTCCCCCGCCCCCGGCCAGTTCAGTAATTACGCTACGCATGTCATCGGCAGCTCCATTACCAATTTTGTCTTCCCCAACGATACCAACGGTTTCGGCTACTACGTCCTAGCCTCATTTGACACGCTGCCCGATTTCCCCAACGTTGACGAACGCGCCGCCTTCAGCGAATTCCGCAACGACACCCCCAACGCTGTCCGCCTCGTCAACCCTCACGGCCTCCCCGTTCACTTCCTCGAATGTGAAACCTACTACGCCAACCCCTACCCCTGCGGCTGGCCCGATGATGTCACCTCTGAACGTGACTCCAACGACCCAGAAAAATCGCTCTCCCTCATCTGCACTGGCTTCGACCGCACCGCCCTCGTCTGGGGCGTCATCGGCTATACCCCCGGTATGCCCAACATCCCCAGCACCAACCTGCCGCCCGAAGGTTTCACCGCTCAACTCCTTGAAGACACCTATGTGCAATTGAATCTCTCCAACCGCTACCAAGGCGGCATCGCTTATCTCAATGTCGAAGCCGATTCCTATGGCATCTACGCCGCGCGCATTTGGCTCAAATTTAATACCAGCAATCTCGTCAACCAGTTTAACTCCATGTTCGGCGCCGGCCAATGGGACGTTGATAGCGCCACACTCCGCCTCTCCGAATACACCATCTCGTGGTCGCAGGCCGGCAATATGAATGTCTATCACCAGCCAGATAACTCCTGGTGGGAAGGCCCCCTCTCCCCGCCTTCCGGCGTCGCTTCCAACAACATGCTCTGCTGGAATAATGAATTCGAATTCACTAACGGCGCTCTCCGCGTTGGTACCTACAAAAGCAAGGGCGGCAACTCGGAAAACCGCTGCACGCTCGACCACACCGCCCCGCCGCTCGCCACTGCCTTCTATCACGGCGCCGTCCTCTCTCTCCGCATTGCCGCCGACGATGGCGCCGCCACGTATCGTTCGCAGAACTATACCAACGACGTAACCGCTCTCCCGCAGCTCTATGTCAACGCCGTGCCCGAACCGCTCGCGGCCGGCTTCATCGCGTGCGCGCTCGTCGCTGCCTTCGTGCGCCGCCTCTTAAGTCAAGGAGCTTTATGATCCGCTCATCCCGCTCCATCGTCTTCCTGTTCCTCTTGTGCAGCGCACACCTCGTCTGCGCCGCCACCAACCTCACCGTTGTCACATGGAACATGCGCAAAGCAATGGCCGATCCAGCTTCTTCGGCCTTCCATGCCGCCGGCCGCATCGCCCGCCATCTGAACGCCGATGTCTATGCCATGCAGGAAACACCCAACACCATTGCCTCCATCAGCAACGTCGTCCGTTTCCGCGACAATTACCTCACCAACTACTACATCGTCCGCTCCGGCAACAACGACACCTACAACCGCCAGACGGTCTTCAGCCGCTATCCCGTGCGCCACTTCGGCGACGCCGTCGTCAATACATGGACCAACATCGGCGATACAGTCACGGACTACACCAACAAGTTCACGCGTGAATTGTTCTACGCTCAGATTGATGTCCCCGGCGCCGATCTCCTTCATCTCTATACCGCACACTTAAAAGCCACCACCAGCGACACCGGTGATCAACTCCTCGCCCACCTCCGCCGCGAAGCCGAAGCACGCCAGATCGTCTGGCACCTCGATGCCCGCTGGTCTAACCAGCCCCCGCAACAGATCGTCCTCTGCGGCGACATGAACACCGTGGTGGGCGCGCCGTCCTACGGCATGGCGGTTGACATTTTAACCAACTGTGCCGTCAGCCTGCGCCTCACAGAGCCGCCGCGCAATCCTGTCACTTCGTCTGACGGCACCTACTTCAACGGCACCCTGCGCTTTGATTATCACCTGCCCTCCCCGCGCATGACCGACACTGGTCGCACCGTCTTTCGCACCGACGTGGGCACCCCGCCCCCCGGCCTTAATCCCGCCGACTCTCCCACCGCTTCAGACCACCTCCCCGTCTGGTACCGTTATGCCCTCTCCGCCCCCCAAATCCCCGCCCGTGAACGCATGCTGATCACTGAAGCCAACCTGTGGTGTAGTGACAACAATAAGGAATATGTTGAACTCTACAACGCCGGCACCGTCGCGTGTGATCTCCGTTTCTGGAGCATCACCGACCTTGATTCCACTACGATCATCGCCTCCAACTCCGCCGTCGTTCACCCCGGCCACTTCGCCTTGATCAAACTTGGCGACCCCAGCGCCTCAGGCAGTACCTCGGCCGGTTCAGGCCTCTTGCAGCTCTTCGTCCCCTCCCTCAATTTCACCGGCACCGACGACCAGCTCGTCTTGGTCAACACTAATAATATCTACGTTGATTGTGTCCTGTGGAATAACAACGATGCCTCGCTCGCCACCGGCGAAATCACAGACTTCAATTCCCTCTCCGAATACATGTGGCGCGCCTCCGCCATCACCAACGCTGCCCAGTACAACGCCGCCTCCGTCCGCCAAACCGGCTCCCAAACCGCCAACGGCCAATCCCTCTACCGCCTCCCGGATTACGACGTCTATCCCGATACGGACACAACAAACGACTGGGCAGTCGTCTCTGGCCTCCAAGGTACACCCGGCGAGCACAACCCCGGCTTTGTCCCCGAACCTGCAGCCATCCCGCTTGCCCTGCTCATCACCATCGTGCGCCACCGCACAAGGATCCCTGCTTGACAACTCGACTCCCCGCCATGCTCTTTTTCCTGTTGCTGCCGTGCGCGCTCCTCGCCGCCCCGCTCGCGTCCTTACGCATCGCCACGTACAATACGGCCAACATGTTCGACCGCTATGATGATCCCTACACCGAAGACTCCAACCCCGCACGCGGCACCTCCCCTAAGTCCGCGCGTGCCTTGTATGCCCTGGCGCGCGTCATCAAGGCCGTCAACGCCGACATCATTCTCTTGCAGGAAGTCGAAAATCGCAACTTCCTAGCCGAGTTCAACGCCGCCTATCTCGACGGCATGAAATACGCTCACGTCGTCCTCATCGAAGCCAACAACAGCTACACCGGCGAACGCGGCATTGATGTCGCCCTCCTTAGCCGCGTCCCCGTCTTCTCCGCCACCAGTTATCAATACCTGCAACATCCCTTGCCCAGCGGCACGCGCGTCCGCTTCAGCCGCGATTTCCTCCACGTCCGCCTCCGCCCGGAAGGCTTCCCCGAACTGCATGTCTTCACCCTCCACGCCCCCAGCCGCCTCGGCGGCGACTATTCCGAAGCACGGCGCGTCACCGAAGCTCAACTTGCTGCACAAATCCTCCAGGATCTCTTTGCTCACGATAGCAACGTATGGATTGTCATCGGCGGCGATTTCAACGATGATGAAGCCAGCCCTTCCCTCAACCTCTTTACCACCATTCCGGGCGTCCCCTTGCGCCGCATCCCAGCCTTCGACGCCAAAGGCAACGCCTTCACATGGATGAATGCCGCCTCTGCCTTCCCGCCTGCCACGCTCGATCACCTCTTGCTCAGCCCGCCCGCCTGCCGCTACCTGCTGCACAAACATGCCGTCATTTGGAACGATGACCCGCGCGTGGCCGCCGAAGCCTCCGATCACCGCCCCGTCTACCTCGATCTGCGGCGCCCCTCTCGCCCTCTTGCAAAGTAATCCATCAAGCGTTATAATACCCCAAGCCATTTTAACCACGCAGGCTGACAACCATGAATGAAACCGCTCACACCGCCGGCCAAGGCACTGTCTGCCCAAGTTGCAACCGCTTCGTCGGCGCCTACGACCGCTGCCCCTACTGCGGCACCAGCATCCCCAAACGCATTTCCCTGCGCGCCCTGCGCTGCCTTGCCCTTCTCGTCGCCATCACCGGCGTGGTCTGCCTCCACCTCATGGCCATGTACCGCGATATTCCCACCGTCAAAATCGCTGACATATCCCCCGCCATGAATTTCGGCTACAAGCGCATCATCGCCCGCGCCAGCCAGCCCATCCGCTTCTACCGCGACGGCGACAAAATCTCTGGCTGCATGCTCACTATCGAAGACGACACCGGCGAACTCCGCGTGCGCGCCTACCGCCCCGTCGCCGAAGAACTCAACCGCCGTGGCATCTCCATCCGTAAAGGCGACCGCATCAGCATCGCCGGCACCCTCCAAGTCTTGGAAGATTCTCCCCGCATGCTCCTCCAATCTCCCGATCAACTCGAAATCCTTGAATCTGCTCATGTTCTCGACCTCGCTCTCGGCGAGCTCGGCGGCATCTCCGAAGTCCGCCCCGTCCGCGTCAAAGCTTCCGTCGAACACATTATCCCCCCGCGCTCCGAACGCGCCCCCTATCGCATCGTCCTCCGCGATGGCACCGGTTCCGGCAACCTCATCGTCTGGCCTCAACAATTTGAAGCCATCCCCGAAGAACACCGCCCACTCCCCGGTTCCTTCGTTGATGTCCGCGCCACCGTCTCCTCCTATCGCGGCGCCCCGCAACTCCAACTCGACGACCCCCGCGATCTCATCCGCTTGGCTCAGGCCTCTGCTTCCGACGCAGCTCCCGCCGAGCCGCCTGCGCCCCCACTCACCCCCCTCGCCGACATCTCCTCCGCTGATATCGGCCGCTCCCTCCGCATCGCCGCCACCATCGCCGACGTCCGCACTCCCCCACCAGGCTCCCGCGCCCCTTACACCGTCACCCTCCACGACGGCCCAGCCCGCCAAACCCTCGTCTTCTGGAAAGATGTCTACGACCGCCTCCCCAACCCAGCCGCCCTCGCCCCCGGCTCGCGCCTCCAAGCCACCGTCTCCGTCGCTGAATTCCGCGGCCGCCTCCAGCTCCAAGTACGCGATGCCAGCAAACTCTCCCTCCAGCCAAGTCAAGCGCCAATACAATCCCCCACCCCGTCCGCTCAGTCCATTACGTCCACCCCGTCCATTCCCTCCCCGCCACCTCCCGCCCAAGACCCCGCCACCGTCAACCGTGCCACTGTCGGCGATCAGCTCACGATCCAAGGCCGCGTCATCAGCCTTGCTCCTGCCGCCTCTGAACGCAGCCCCTATCGCCTAACGCTCAGCGGCAACGCCGGCACCGCCACCGTCGTCATCTGGTCTGATGCCTGGCGGCAGATTCCCGAAACACATCGCCCCATCACCGGCATGCTCCTGCGCGTCTCCGGCCAGGTCGGCGAGTTCAAACAATTCAAAGAGCTGCGTGTCCGCCGCGGCAGCGATGTCCAACCGGTGAACTAACGTGTTCCTCTTGATGCTCAAAGTGGCCCTCTCCACCGCTGCCGGCACACTCGTCTCGGCCGTCATCGGCTGCCTCCCCGCCCTGCACGTCTACAACGTCGCCATGCTCATGATCGTATTTCATGAACACGTCTCTCAGTCCGCGCTCGGCGGCGATCAATTTATCATGATGCCCTTCTTGATGGGCTTGATCGTTGGCTGGGCCGTCCTCAACACCGTCCCCGCCGTCTTCCTCGGCGCCCCAGACGAAAGCGCCATGCTCATGGTCTTCCCCACCCAAAAATATCTCATGCAGGGCCGCGGCTATGAAGCCACCATGCTCTCCGGCCTCGGCGCCCTCGGCGGCGCCATCTGTCTGATCCTCATCGCCCCGGCCCTCCCAAAGCTCCTCCCCATCGCCCGCGCCGTCCTCTCCCCCCATCTCTTCTGGCTCCTGGCGCTGATTATTGCCTATATGGTGCTCTCCGAATTCCCCCGCGGCGGCGACCGCGGGCCCACCCGCCTCGCCCGCTTCTGGGACGCATGGAAATCTCTCCTCGCCGGCATCCTCACCCTCCTCCTCGCCGGCTGGCTCGGCTTCATTCTCATGCGCCGCTCCCCCATCAACGTCACCTTTGAATTTTCTAAAATCATGCCCGCCTTCGTCGGCTTGTTCGGCATCCCTTGGGTCCTTCAAAACATCGCCTCCGGCACCGAAGTGCCTCGCCAATACATCCCGCGCTCCATAGACGCCACCCCCTTTATCGCCTTCCGCGGCATCAGCTCCGGGTTCTTCGGCGGCTTCTTCGCCGCCTTCTTCCCCATCGTCACCGGCGGCATCGGCGGCCTCCTCGCCGGCCACGCCACGGCGCAGAACGACGAGCGCGCCTTCATTATCTCCCAAGGCGCCTCCAAATTCGTCTACTACGTCGGCGCCTTCCTGCTCTTCTTTGTTCCCGCTGCCAACATCGCCCGCGGCGGCCTCGGCCACCTCGTCCGCACCTTCTATATCCCCCGCACCACCGGCGAATTCCTCATGACCCTCGGCGCCATGGCCCTGGCGTCCGCTCTCGCCTTTCTCCTCCTCGGCCTCATGGCACGCCTCATCATCTCGCTCATCAAATCCGTTAATTACCGCTATCTTTCCTGGCTCACCTTGTTCATCATGGTCGCGCTCGTCCTCGCCATGACCGGCTGGGGCGGTATCTTGATCATGATTGTCAGCACCGCCATCGGTATGATTCCTGTTGTCTTTCACGCGCGCCGCAGCCACTGCATGGGCGTCCTCCTCTTGCCAATCTGCATCGAAATGTCCGGCTATGGCCCCCACCTCGCGCGCTTCCTGGGGCTCAACTAATGAAAGGTTTCACCCATTTTATCTCCGCTACCGCCATCGGCTCCTGTGTGCCCGGCGCCGCGCAATATGCCGTGGATCATACCTCCTTCATCCTCTTGTGGGGCGGCGTTTTCGGCATCCTCCCCGACACCCTCGATTTTAAACTCAACCGCTTCCTCCACAAATACGATACCTTCTACGAACCAGCCCAAGTGCCCGATCCAGACGACATCGCTGCCGCCGTCGCCCGCCATATCGAGCGCGCTCACTCCGAAGGCAAACCTATAACCCTCCACCTCCACACCATCAAACTCGGCGCCGATCTCTGGCGCCAATACCAAATTATCTTCGATTCCGCCGCCCACACCATCCGCGTCGAAATCGGCCCCATCGTCAACACCGGCAAAGTCCCCATCCCCGGCAGCGCGCCACACACTAAGCGAACCGGCAGCGCACTTGTCCAGTGCCCCTTCTTTCAAAACTACGATACCGTCACCACCGTCTCCATTTTCAGCGGCCCCAGTTTCGCCTTCGTCCCCAAATCTAACGGCGTCGATGTCCAGTTCATCCCCTGGCACCGCAGTTGGACTCACAGTCTCACGCTAGGTGCTCTCTTCGGCGCTCTCGCCTGGGCCATCGCCGCCCTCTCCAGCGGCAACTGGCTCTACCCCGGCTGGATGTTCGGCGCCGTCATCACCCTCGGCTTCTGGACCCACATCATCGAAGACCAATTCGGCTTCATGGGCAGCAACTTGCTCTTCCCTTTCACCAAAGAACGCGCCCCCGGCTTCCACATGATGCGTGCCATGGACGCTTTGCCCAACTTCATCACCTGCTGGCTCTCCGTCGCCCTCCTCTTCTGGAATCTTTCCCGCACCACCTCATCCTTCCCCAAAGTTGTAATCAGCCCATTCTCCTATCTGTTGTATGTGGTGGTCATCCCCTTGGCCCTCATGCTCATGGGCCGCGTCATGCTCCAACCTGCCGAAGCCAAACCCGCACTTGCCCCAGCGACGCCTGCCCCGCCTGCCACCTCCCCCGCACCACCAGAAGAAGACGAAGACGACGAAGAGCCCTCCTGATCCTCCCTTCCCACCCCAGCCCCCCGCACCCCATCCTCAACCCCATCGGTCATTCGTCATTGGTCATTTGTCATTTGTCATCGCAAAACGTCTGACTTCTGCCTTCCTTCATTCTGCCCTCTGACTTCTTACCTCGTCCGTTCTGCATTCTGACTTCGCCCATTCTGCCCTCTGACTTCTGTATTCTTCTCGGCGTCTCAGTGCCTTAGTGCTTAACTCTCCCCCAAATCGTAAATCGTAAATCGTAAATTCTTCTCCCCCTCTTGCGTTCCTCGCGCTTCTTTGTTACGATATTCCTATCATGACGTTCATACATAACCGCTGGCGAAATATCTTATGGCTGAAGTACGTTTGATCAATGTCAAGAAAATCTATGAAGGTAACGTCACCGCCGTGCACAATTTCAACCTTGACATCAAAGACAAAGAGTTCATCGTGCTGGTCGGCCCGTCGGGCTGCGGCAAATCCACCACCTTGCGCATGGTGGCCGGCCTCGAGGAAATCTCTGAAGGCGAAATCTACATCGGCGACCGCCTTGTCAATGACATGCCTCCCAAAGACCGCGACATCGCTATGGTGTTTCAAAATTACGCGCTCTACCCACACATGACTGTCTACAATAATATGGCCTTCGGCTTGAAGCTGCGCAAATACCCTAAAAAGGAAATAGACGCACGTGTGACGGAGGCCGCGCGCATCCTCGGCCTGGAACAATTGCTCGACCGCAAACCCAAACAGCTTTCCGGCGGCCAACGCCAGCGCGTCGCCGTCGGCCGCGCCATCGTCCGCAAACCGCAAGTCTTTCTTTTCGACGAGCCCCTCTCCAACCTCGACGCCAAAATGCGTGTGCAGATGCGCACCGAAATCTCCAAACTCCACGCCCGCCTCCACACCACCATGATCTACGTCACCCACGACCAAGTCGAAGCCATGACCATGGGCGACCGCATCGTCGTCATGAAAGACGGTTTCATTCAGCAGGTAGCCGATCCGCTCACCCTCTATAACCAGCCCGCTAACAAATTCGTCGCCGGCTTCATCGGCACGCCCCCCATGAACTTCCTCCACGGACGTGTCGTTGCAGACCGCGCCACCCTCTGCTTCGACGGCCAGTCTTTGCGTGTGCGCACGACGCCCGAGCAAGCCCGCCCTATGGCTGCATGGACGGGTCGCGACGTGATCCTTGGCATCCGCCCAGAAGACATCTTTGAGCCCGGCGCCGGCAACGGCCAGGACTTCATTAACGGCTCCATCGAAGTCGTCGAGCCCATGGGCGCCGAAACCTATCTCTACGTCAGTTGCGGCACGCACAACTTCATCGCCAAAGTCCCCGGCCATGCCCGCCATCGCGACGGCGAGCCCGTCGCGCTTCATTTTGACATGTCAAAGGCGCATTTCTTCGACGTCTCCAGCGAAAAGACCATTGTATGAGGCTCAGCTGCATCAGCGTACGCGCGCTGGCGGCCGGCATGTGCGCACTCGCGGCGCCCCCACGCTGCTGCCCCACCCGCCAAGGCCACTCCTCCCGCCCCTCCCATCCTCCATTACCACCTACGTGATCTCTTGCTCCAATTTGCCAACGTAACGCTCGCCGTGCTTCACACCGCTGATGGCCTGGTGTGAACCGCGCTCATCGCACAAGGGGCAGCAGGTGCCAGGCCTAACTATCACGTCACACAAAAAATGCAGGGGCAACGGCCTCCGGCGGCGCATGCGTGTTGTAACAGACGGCACCATCATCGTGCCAACATAGCACAGCGCACGATTCCCACCCACTTGGCCATGGTGCGTGGCCTTGTCCCTACGGCATACATGCTGCGGCCTCACGCCCGACACCCAGGGCGCTCCGCCGCATGTACCCTGCCCACCTGCGTATACACCGCGCCCAACTGCCCGGCTGCTCGTTTCATGGCATCATGATCAATTTCTTCTTCCTCGTCGCGCAGCGCTTTTTCCACAGGAGCTTCTCCTGTGCCATACTTCACTGCATACAGCCGCTAGTTCTGCAAGGCGGTGTCATACTGTTCGAGCTTGTCCTCCAGACGGTGTGCGCCTGCACACCTGCCGTGAGAGCTTCAAGCGCATCCAGTGCAACTTTCGCTGCACACGTGTGCCACGACAGCACGTTGGCCATTCGACCTCGGTGCGTGGGCGCGTCTGTGGGTATACACGTGCAAGTTGCACGGATAGTCCATGGCAGCAATCACGTCTGCTTTGGCGCGTTGACAGGCATCTCGCAATTTCTTGAGCGTCAAATCAGTGCGTGTGTTCATCATGCATCCTCGGTAGTGTAGAGTAACATTACTTAACACTATACACATACAGGTGGTGTGTCGTCCGGTCTGACCTGACGATCCTGTACCTTTTATGCCCTACATCCCCCGCCTTGCGCCGTATATTCAAATATGCTATAATTAAGCAGAACTATAATTCTCGATGATTTACATTTAACTACCGACCCAGCGCCATGCAATCAAAACCCTCTGCTTTGCTGCCGCACCACTGCCGCGGCGTCGCCCTCGTCACGGTCCTCTCCGTCCTTACTGTCCTCGCCGTTCTGGCCGCTGCCTTTGCCGTCTTTACCTCTCTCGATCAGATGATCAGCCGCTCCACCGCCGCCCGCGTCCAAGCCGACATGATTGTAGATTCCGCCATCGAACACGCCCTCGCCCTCCTCCGCCAAGATGTCGCCGAGCAACCCGCATGGGATGATCTTAGCGAGCCATGGGCAACACGCTTCAGACCCTCCAGCGCCGGCGATTCAGCCGATGTCGCCGGCTTCGGCACACCTGATGCCCGCTGGTTCTACGTCCGCAACGAAAACGGCCGCATCGTCGGCCGCTATGCTGTCATCGTCGAAGACGAATGCGCCAAAGTCAATGTCAATGTCGCCACCGCCTATGGTCAATCCGGCCAACACCAAGGCTTCGGCCCCTTCGAAATCTCCCTCACCGACGGCCGCGGCGCCGGCCTCCCCCTCTCCACCGAACTCGCCCGCCGCATCGTCTCCTATCGCTATGGCCGTGACGGTATGCCAGGCCAGGCAGGCGCTGATGACAACTACAACGCCTCCACCTATGCCAATGACGAAATTGATAACAACGCCAACGGCATCATTGACGAGCCCGGCGAAGGCGTTGATGAACCTGAAGAATATACCCCCATCCGCCCGAAATGGGATGACCGCGCTTTCGCCTCCGTAGACGAGGTCGTCGAACGCTGCGCACCCTCCGCCGTCGCCAACGCCGCCGCCCGCCGCGCCCTCCGCCGCTACAGTACTGTCCATAGCCGCAGCCGCGAAGTCTTCTATGACCGCCGTATCAACGGCTGGCGCAAACAGGCCAACCTCAACGTCGCCACCCGCGACCAAGTCCGCCGCATCATGAACCGCGCCAACGCCGAAGCGCGTTTCGAACCCAACACCCGTAACATGGCCGTCCTCATCGCCAATCTCATGGACTATCGTGATGAAAATCACGTCCTCACAACCGTCCGTAGTGAATACGGCGTCGAAGCCGTCTGCTTTAATGAAGTGGTCTCCTATGACGGCAGTTGGATCCGCGAAACCGACTGGTCGGGCTGGGGCTTCCCGAGCAGCAGCGATGCCGAAGGCCACGTCCTCTGCTATAATCATTATTACGGCGCTGACAAATACGGCTACGGCGGCGCCAACGTGCGCAATCGCTTCCGCATCTCCGATGTCTCACCGCCAAAAAGCGGCACTATTACTGTCACCCTCGACACGCCCCGCACCCCCAGCACTCGTCTCGACGCCTTCCTCCAGTGCGAATCCGAAACCGGCGGCTGGCCCCTCAACCTCTGGAAAGACGGCCTCGCCTGGGTCGCTGAAATGAATGCCGCTTATACCCTCGAACAACGCGGCGCCCAGTGCGACATTGACAGTAGTGCAGCCGGCCAACGCCACGTCACCTTGCGCTATACCTCTGACACCCTCGCTATCCTTACTAATAACGCCCCCAAAACCATCTGCCTCCGCAATCGCTGGAACCACTCCGGCGCCATGTGGACTGACCGCCCGCGCCAAACCGAAATGTACTGCTTCCGCCTCCCCGAGCGTTACATGAACAAACGCCTCTACTATCAGGTCATCAACGCCAATCATTGCTTCAAACCTGAATACGGCTATGGTACCTCCCTCGTCCGTGAAATGGATATGGACGGTGATGGTAATACCTATTCCGTCACCCAAGAATCCCGCTCCGATGACGGCACCTACCGCTTGCAGTACCTCTACAAAAATGGCTCTGCCGTCCGCCCCAACAGCCGCGGCTACATTCCTGTCACGATCACCTCCTCAGATAAATGCCGCCCCGCCGGCGGCCTCAGCGGACGCTACAACAACTACAGCGACGCCATGTATTTCATCCGCCCCGACGTCGTTGAGCTGATCAATATTTCCCACCGCCCCATCAGCCTCCGCAACTGGCGCGTCGTCGTCAATACCGGCGCCGAAGCTAACCTTCTCGCCACGATTGACACCGCCCGCTATTACAGCCGCGCCCGCGGCGGCCGCTACGATGACCCCAATCCCCGCATTGAAGCCGGCGGCTACTTCTATCTCACCAACAATCGCGAAATTTTCGGCATTGACTATTGCGATGGCAATGCCACCTACGGCAACAATCAAAACGAAACCATCCCCGTGTTCGAATTGCCCGATCAAAACTGGGGCATCGAATACAAAATTAGTCGCGTCCAAGGCGACTTCATTACCGTTGAAGGCGCCGATTGGCAGCCTAACCAGCTCGAAGGCGAGCTCATTGAATACGTCAGTAACCGCCGCCCTCCCAACCGCGACGCGCCCAACGGCCAAATCAAACGTGTCTGGGGCAACACCCGCAATACTCTCGACGTCGGTGGCAGCGACGCCATCGGCTCCGGCCTCCAGCCCGGCGACCGCGTCCGCATCAAAGGCCTCCCACGCCAAGGCGGCTTCGTCTCCTTCACCCTCAAAAACGAATATAATCAAATTACTGCCCGCACCACCCAGTATGGCTCCCTCCGCGAAGAAGAGTTCGGATTCTCAACCGAAAAATATGATCCCACTCATTACACTTGGGTCAAATCACCTCGTCCCACCATCGGCGGCTATCCCCGCAAAGCCCAAAATAATTCCTTCCCTACTGGCTCCGGCTATGTCCCGCCTAACGTCAAAGATAACCGCTTCGTCTCCGTCGGCGAAATCCAAAAAGTCCGCAAAGCCTCCGACTGGGAAAACATCGGCGCCAGCGGCAAAGGCGCCCCTGATACCCGCACCCTCAAGGCCATCGCCCAATACTTCACCACCGCCGGCGTGCGCCTCGACGCAGAAGAACACGGCGCCTTCATCAGCGGTGATTGGTACCCCGCCTTCGGCAGCGCCTCCACGCGCTCTCAGGCCAGCGGCTTCCAAGCCGCTGGCGTGCGCTGGGAGCCCGGCATCTGGTCCGGCCAAAAATTGCGCATCATGTCCGGCCCCCTCGCCGGTGAAATCTTCTTCATCACCAACAGCACCGTCAACGGCATCACCACTTCTGGTCTTTCTGTCCCGTCCGGCAAAAGTTTCTCCATCCAGCCCGGCGTCGCCTTCTCGGTCGGGCCTGGTTATTCCACCGCCATGTATTACACCCGCCAAAATGCCTCCCCTGGCGTCTGGGAATGGAAGCACAAAGAACTTGAGCCCATCTCGTACGGCCTCTATCTCTTCGGCCTCAGCGACGCCATCAAAACTACCGAATTCCTCGAGGAAAATTGGAACGCCCGCTTGAATGTCGAAGTCTGGAATTTCGAGTTTCAACGATATGACCCCATGCCCCGCGACGGCGCCCGCTCGATCCCCAGCGCCGGCGACGACATCTATCAAATTATCCGTGCCTCCGCTGCTCTGCAGTACGACAAATCTGACTGCTTGTACGCCGGCCTCATATCTCCTCAACACATCTCCCCCCAGGGCGGCATTCGCCTGCGCATCACCCCGCGCGGCCTCAGCGGCGCCGATTCCAGCGGCTTCGCCTGGTTCGACTACGCCTACCTCTCGCCCGCCAGCGTCTCTGGCAAACTCAACATCAATACCGCCCCTCCCCGCGTCCTCGCTTCCTTGCGCCACATCACCCCCCGCCTCGCTGACAACATCGCCACCGGCTCCGATGTCGCCGGCCGCCCACGCCTCCTCCCCTACAAAAACATCACCGACATCCTCGACGTCCGCGGCATTACCCCAGACATCTTCTCCGATATTGCCAACCTCATCACTACCCGCAGTGACCAGTTCCGCATTCAGGTTCTTGCCCAAACTATTCAACAAGCCGGTGTCTCGCCCACCTTCAATCCCAACGCTGGCGACCGCGTTACCTCTGAAGTCCGCCGCGATATCATCGTTGACCGCAGCAACCTCACCGACGACAACCCCCGCAACCTCCGCTTCTCCATCCTCCAAACCCGCTAATCCTACGGGCGGGCCCCTGTGCCCGCCCCCCACATCAGCCTGGAGGACGGCCTCACTGCCTGCCCGCACCGCTTGGCCATTTTCTCCCTAATCTTGGCCATTTTCTTGTTGAATCTCCCGCACATCCCATGATACAATCGAAGCATGACAACTCTTCATGCTTCCTTACACCGCTCCTCCTGCCTTCTGCTGCTCGCCGCCGCGGCACTCACCCGCCTCATTGCCGCTGGCACTCAAACTACCTTCTCCCAAGATTACAGCTATTGGGATATCGCCGCCTACTGGTCCCCCGCTTATCCAAACAGCACAAGCTACGATCCCGTCCTTCCCGCCGGCCGCACTGCCCTCATCCGCAACGCCGTCCCCGCCGTCGGCATCGTCTACATCGGCACCTCCACCACCAATCCCCGCCGCGCCTTCGTCGAAGTCCTCCCCGGCGGCTCCCTCGACGCCCTCCAGCTCCTCCTCGGCTACAATAACGGCACCACCGGCATCGTCTATCACTGCGGCGGCGACGTTATCGCCCGCGACGCCTGCCGCATCGGTTCCAATTCCGACAGCTCCGGATCCCGCGGCATCTATTACCTCTCCGCCGGTACCCTCCGCAAACCCAGTGCCGAGCCCCTCTACGTCGGCTACAACGGCCGCGGCCTCCTTCAAATCACCGCCAACGCCGCCTGCCACGCCGTCGGCATCGTCATCGGCAATTCCACAAGCGCCAACGGCTCCAAACTCGACCAGCGCGGCGGCTCCGTCGTCCTCTCCCTCGACCTCGAAATCGGCAGCTCCACTTCTGCCAACGGCACCTATCACCTCTCCGGCGGCTCCCTCGTCTGGAGCAACGCCTGTACCGTCCGCGACTCCCTTATTATTGAAGGCGGCACCGCCGATGCCTTCTCCCCCGCTACAGGCACTCCGCTCACCTTCGCCAGCACCGCCACCCTCCGCTATGTCCTCGACGCCAAAGGCATCGGAGCCATCCGCGTCCCCAATGGCACCGTCTCCGTCAACGCCACCACCAAACTTATTATTGATGGCACCTACTACACCCGCACAGGCGGCCGCCCCGCCAGCTTCCTCCTCCTCCAATATAACTCCCTCCCCACCCAATTTAACCCCGCCAACGTCTCCTTCACCGGCTTCGGTCTCCTCACCCCTTCCCTCCGCTACACCGCCTCCGGCCTCTACCTCGACCTCTCCGCCTCCACGCCCAATTACACCGCCACCGCTCAAGGCATCTTCCTCGCCTACTGCGACATGCCCATCAATATGGACAGCACCAGCGATCGTAAATACAACCTCCCCATGAACAACGTCCCCAACATGGCCACATGGACGGGCCTCATGGTCCGCACCCACGCTACATGGGGCAAACGCGTGCCCGCCATTGATCTCTCCGCCTGCGATCCCACCGTCAACTTCATCGCCCGCTTCACCGGCTATCTCGACGTCCCCGCCGCCGGCCCCTACACCTTCTACCTCACCTGCGACGACGGCGCCAAACTCTGGATCAACGGCGCACTCGTCGTCAACAACGACGGCACAAAATCCTCTCCCACCACCGTCTCCGGCACCACCTCCCTCGCCGCCGGCCCCCAACAAATCGAACTCATCTATTACAACAACACCGGTACGGCCACCCTCTACCTCGAATGGCAAGGCCCCACCCTCGCCCGCCAAGTCATCTCCAATCAATACTTCTTCACCGAATCCGAAAAAAAACTCGAAGGCACCGATTTCGAATACGGCGAAATCATGTCCGACGAAGAACGCCGCTACAACTATTGCCCCTCCTTCCTCTTTGATGACGCCGAAGGCCTCTACAAAATCTGGAGCGGCGGCCTCTCCAATACCCCCATCGCCGGCGATTACATTCTCTATAAACAAGCGCCCACGCTCGACGGCCTCGATGAAGCCATCACCCGCGTCGCCCTCGCCCCCACCGCACTCAACGGCACCTACGACCGCAAGCACGCCTGCGATCCCAACGTCTACCGCGACGGCAACACCTTCTACCTCACCTACAGCGGTAACCCCGAAGACGGCTACGCTGTCGGACTCCCCGATACCACCTACGTCATGATGGCCAACTCAGACAACCGCGGCCGCACCTTCTCTCGCCTCCACAGCGGCCTCCCCATCCTCTATCCACCGCCCACCGCCACCAATTGCTACGGCTTCGGCCAGTCCGCCGTCGTCAAAGCCAACGACGGCTGGTGGTACATGCTCTACACCCATGTCCCCACCGTCAGTTCTCAATTCCTCGCCATCGTCCGCTGCGACGACCCGTCCTTCCCCTCCAACAAACTCCAGCATGTCAAATTGCTCCAGAATTGGGCTGCCGAAATCGCCGCCTTCAGCATTGACCTCGCCTACGACAAAACCAACGGACGCTTCATCGTCGTCGCCAACCGCAGCTCCCATCCCACCACCGTCAATATGCGCCTCGCTTTCTATGACGGCAACTGGAACTTCATGTACGCTTACGAAGTCATCCGCCAGCCCGATTTTGCTCTCGGCGAAGGCATCGCTCTCCTCACTGACCTCGATAAACAAATCTTTCCCTATGATTTTCACGGTGTCCTGTCCTACGCCTTCGCTGCCGCCACCTACGAAGACCCAGGCAACACCACCCTCTGGGCCCCTTGGGTCGAAGGCGATACCAAATACTTCATTATCCCCCAAGCCGCGGCCGTCAACGCTCTCCCCAATCCACTCCCCGTCGCCATCGGCGAAGATATCACCGGCCGCACCATCTCCACCGGCTTTTTCCCCCCATCAGCAACAAGTTTACTATTGATTTCTGGGTCTATCCCACTGCCACCATCCACCTCCATCCCGAAAGCACCAGCGGCACCGCCGGCTTGAACGCTGGCAACGGCTACGCCGTCGCGCCCGATTTCGGCGGCAACTGGGGCACTGCGTCCAGCAACGCCGGCGTCGGCGTCGCCGTCGGCCTTAATGGCGTCGCCATCTATGAACACACCAGCGCCTATCTCCCCCCCACCCTCGTCTATCCCGCGCTCCTCCAAGGCTGGACTCACATCGCCGTCGTCTATCGCGCCCCCAATCTCCCACGCCTCTACATCAACGGCCACTACGTCCGCGCCGGCCTCCTCAGCTCCATCCCCTTCACCCGCCCCTCCGCCAACTGGTTCGGCAATTATCCCTACGGCCCCTTCAGCGGCCGCGTCTGGCGCTACCGTGTCTGGGATCGCGAACTCACCCCCTCCCAAATCGCCGGCCTCGTGGATGATTCCTCCCTCGCTTCCCTCAAGTCCTATCAGTCCTGCAACTTCCTCGACTACAGCCCCGTCCCCGAAGGCGCCCCCATCGGCACACACGTCTTCACCGCCGCTCTCGCCGGCGCCTCCGCCAATCTCTCCTACGAATTCTTCCTCCCTGATGACGCCGCCCAACGCTTCGCCGTAGACCCTGCTAACGGCTACGTCTCCACCTTCAAAGGCTTCAAAATTGATTACGAATCCGCCCGCACTAATTCGCTCACCCTCAGCGCCGCCACCAACGGCTTCCCCGCCGCCACCCCGCGCACCTTCGAACTCCCCGTCGCCAACGCCTCCCTCACGCCCTATGCCGACATCGAACTCGTCCGCCATTATTTCAACGGCGCCACCAGCAAATCCACTGGCATCGCCCCCGCCTCCATTACCAACACTTTCACCATCGCCTTCTTCGCCCGCCCTGAATTCGGCACCTATCTCCCCCCAGAAGGCGGCTTCGCCCTCGGCCAGTCCAACGCCTTCGCCCTCTTCCCCGATCACGGCAGCGCTTGGGGCGATGATACCCTCCACGCCGGCGCCGGCATCGCCGTCGGTACCAACGGCATCACCGTCGTCGAACACGGCAATGCCTACTTCAACGCCATGCTCGTCTGGCGCTCTCCTCTCATCCTCACCAATTGGATGCACGTCGCCGTCGTCTATTCCAACCGCACTCCGCGCCTCTACGTCAACGGCATCCTCGTCAAAACTGGCCTGCAAAGCTCGCGCATTGTCCATCCCTCCAGCACGTTTGGCGGCATCTCCGGTTTCTACTACAAAGGTGATCTCTCCGAAGCCCGCCGCGCTTCCTTCGCCTGGAGCCAGGCCAGCGCTCAAACCGCCTGCGTCCACTGGGCCAACGCCGCGTTCCCCAATTCTTCCATGCTCCTCCCTGCCCATGAAGTCACCAGCAATACCACCCTCTCCTCCGTCATCGCCCAGCTCCGCGCCTATCCCGAAAACCCCGGCGCCTCCTGCACCTTCTCCCTCGTTGAATCCTTCGGCGGCGCCTTTACCATTGACAGCGGCAACGGCGCCATCAAACTCGCTCAACTCAACGCCCTGCAGCCCTCCACCAATTACACCCTCATCGTCCGCCTCTCCGAAAATCCCTCCTCCACCAACGCCATCACTATTTTCACCAGCGAGGATGTCATCCCCGAGCCCGCCGCCATGCTCCAGCTCGCACTGCCTCTGATCGCACATCATCTCCGCACACGCCGCCCATGATCTCATCAGTTCCTCACTTCACGCGCCCTTCAATACGTCCCATGGGTCCCATACGTCCTATTTTTCTTCCCTCTTCTTTTGTCCATTTTCTTATAACTCCTGGCCATTTCCTTATTGAATTTTTATTCCAACCTAACTATAGTGGTTGCGCAACCTGTGTACCGGCCTGGTGCCGCCCAGTTATAACGTGATGCTAGGAGTTCTCATGAATCTCTCTCTTCTCGTTCGTCACGCGCTGCGCCCCGCAGCCTGCGCGCTCTGTTCCGCCTCCCTCTTCGCCGCCAGCGGCACGTGGATCGGCGGCTCCGGCAATTGGAGCGATACCGCCAACTGGGACAGCGGTATCATCGCCAACGGCGCCAACGAACTCGCCGTCTTCAGCAACAGCGCTGATATCGCCGTCACTGTCGATTCCCCTCGCACCATCGGCCACATCTATAAAGGCGCCCCCGCCCAGCTCGCCTTGAACGGCCCCGGCCCTCTCATCCTTGCCGACTCCACCAAGCCTACTATTACAAATGACGAAGGGACTGTCGTCATCAACGTCGCCCTCACTGGTTCCGCCGCCTTCGCCAAGTATGGTTTCGGTGAACTCGTCATCCCCAGCAACATTGTTCATTCCATGCTCTCTGGCAATATTCGCGTCAATGAAGGCGAACTGCGCTTCGATTCCGCCGGCCATACTATTCCTAAAATCGGCCAAGTCTTCGTGTATGCCAGCGGCGCTGGTGTACGCCTCCACCGCACAGGCGCGAACGATCCCATGTCTGTTTATCCGTGCACCTTCCGCCTTAACGGCTACGGGCCGTCATCCGGCACCAATTTCGTCGCCGGCGCCCTTTTCCTTAATGGCGACGGCATGCAAGCCGCCGTTTCCAACATCCTCATGGATATTGGCGCCGTTAGCCGCATCGGCCAAGTCGGCCCCGGCGCCTCCCGCCTCGAACTCCGCGGCACAATCTCCGGCACGTCTCAACCCCAATTCTTCGCCCGCGACGGGATCAAAACCTTCGACTTCATCGGCTCCAACACCTACTCCGGCGCCGCCACCCATTTCACCGTCGAATCCGGCACCGGTATCTTCAACCTCCTCGGCCCGCAACGCTTGCCGAACACTGCTTTCCCTCCCCACGCATTCGCCGGCGCCACCTTGATCGTTGACCTCAACGGCTATCAGCAAGCCTGTATCGGCAACGTCACCGCCAGCGACATTACCGGTGCCGGCACGGTCATCCTGCGCGGCACCGGCAACAGCTTGCTCGACTTGGACGCAAACAATAATTCTCTGTTTGTCTATAACGGCGGCGGCACCTTCCGCGTCGAATCCGGCTTGATCCGCGCCTTTAAGTACTGCGCCGTCGCCAGCAGCGGCACCTTCGAAATGGCCGGCGGCGAGCTCTGGTGCCCCCTCGAATTCATGCCCGGCTTTGCCTTCACTGACGGCCCCGGCTTCGTCACCCTCTCCGGCAGCGGCATCCTCCGCGCCTGGGTCACTCGTATTGGCTCTGAATCCCCCCGGTGTCGTCAATTTACTCACCGGCGGCGTCCTCCGCACCTCCGCTATTCATTCCACTGGCAACACCCCTGACAGTTACCTCTATTTCAACGGCGGCACCCTCTCCGACGGCGATTGGCCCGAGTGGCCCGGCAGCTTCACCAACTGGATTCAAGTCCTCGACAATGTCTTCGTCCAAGCCGGCGGCGCCGTCATTGAAGTCAACGGCGAGCGTACGATTGCACGCCCCCTCAAACATGATCACGCCCTCGGCGCCGCCCTCGACGGCGGCCTCACCAAAATTGGCCCCGGCACCCTCCACCTCTCTGCCGCAAACACATGGAACGGCCCCACCATCGTCTCCAACGGCACCCTCTCTCTCGATACCCCTGATGCCCTGCCCGCAGCCTCTCAACTCCTCCGCATTGATGCCTTCTCTGTCTGCGATGTCTCCCAACTCCCCGGCGCCGAACTCGCCATCTCCGCCGGCCGCACCCTCGCCGGCAGCGGCACCGTCCTCGGCAGTCTCCTCCTCGGCAACGCCGCCATTCTCTCCCCGGTGCCAGTATCGGCACTCTTAATGTTACCAGCAACGCTGCCTTCCAATCCGGTGCCTCCTACCTCTGGGAAATCGGCCCCGCTGCCGCTGCCGACCGCCTCGCCCTCGAAGGCTCCCTCTCCCTCCCCGCTACCCCCAACGCCGTCACTGTTCACGTCGCCATCGCCTCTGCCCCCGACGAAACTAATACCTATACCCTCGCCTCCGCCCTCGCCGGTATCTCCGGCGATCCCAACAGCGTCTTCATGCACTACGGTGCCCCCGGTATCCAAGGCCCCCATCACCCCAGTATAGACGGCAACAACCTCGTCGTCCTGCTCATCATCCCTGAGCCCGGCGCCCTCCTCTTCTCCGCCGCCGCGCTCTTCACACTCCGCCCTTCAAAGAAATATGTCCCATAAGTCCCATACGTCCTATTCGCTTTCTCTCTCCGGCAGCCCGCACACGTCGTGCTCTGCCCTCTTAACCCATCGTAGGAGAACCACGATGAACACTCTCTTCTCACGGATGCTCTGCATCTTCATGGCAGTATGTCTGCTGTCCGCCCTGCCGCTGGCGGCCGCAAGCGGCACGTGGACCGGCGGCTCCGGCAACTGGGGCGACACCGCCAATTGGGCCGGCAGCATCATCGCCGACGGCGCCAATGACATCGCCACGTTTAATAATGCCGCCACTATCGAAGTGACCGTTGATTCGCCGCGCACCATCGGCCATATCAACAAGGCCTCCGGTAGCGGGCAACTTCACATCATCGGCGGCAACCTGCTCACCTTGCAGGATGCAACCAAGGCCACTTTCACCAATCTTGCCGGTGTCACCTTCATCAAGGCCCCGCTCTCTGGCCAGGCCTTCGCCAAGTACGGCCCCAATCGCCTTGTCTTGGCCACCGGTAGCGGGCAACTTCACATCATCGGCGGCAACCTGCTCACCTTGCAGGATGCAACCAAGGCCACTTTCACCAATCTTGCCGGTGTCACCTTCATCAAGGCCCCGCTCTCTGGCCAGGCCTTCGCCAAGTACGGCCCCAATCGCCTTGTCTTGGCCACCAACCCTGTCCACGCAATGACCGGTAACATCCGCGTTAACGGCGGCGAACTGCGCCTTGACTCGGCGGGCCACACCATCCCCGGCATCGGCCAAATCTACGTCCAGAGCGCTGATTCTGCCACGCGCTTGCACTACACGACGGACGGCGACCCCATGTCCGTCTACCCCTGCACCTTCCGCATCTCCGGCCAACAAGGCTTGACCAGTGGCGGACAAGCCGGCTACGGCCCTCTCTTCGTCTATGCCGACCGGCTCGAAGCCGCCATCTCCAACGTCATCCTTGATACCAACCTCGGCGCCATCTGCCGCATCGGGCAGTACGGTGCCGGCGGCAAACTCGAATTCCGCGGCGAAATGAGCGGTGCCGGCTCCTACCTCGAATTGTACATCAATGGCGTCAAAACCAATGACTTCATCGGCAGCAACACCTACGGGCAGACTACCTACGTCACCCTGGCCAATAACGCCTCGAAAACAGTGCTCAATATCCTCGGCCCGCAGCGCCTGCCGAAAAACTTCTTCTTCCCCTCCATGGCTCCCGGCCCCACCTCCGGCGGCGAATGCGTCATTGACCTCCACGGCAATGAGCAGAAGACCACCTATAATCACATCGTCGGCGGCACGCTGCGCTTCATCAGCAGTACCCCCGGCGGCTCGTGGTGGGCTGACTACACAGCCGGTGCCGGTTACGCCCTCGTCCTCAACCTGACGAATATCCTGATCATAGACGGCGCCAATGTCGTCTCAACCGGCCACATCGTTAATCGTGAGGATAGCCATATCATCGTTACCAATAACGGCTATCTCTACTGCGGCCTCGAATTGTTGCAGGGCTTTGGCAGCGGCTCCAGTGTCGCCACAGTTGTCGATGGCGGCTACGCCCGCATCTTCGTCTTGCGCGCCGGCAGCACCAGCCCCGGTACCTTCAACGTCGAGCCCGGCGGCCGCCTCGCCATCGCCGCAGCCTGGTTGAGTAGCGGTGCTCCCGGTACCATCAACCTCAACGGCGGCACCCTCTCCGACTGGGATGACAACAACTGGGGCGGTGGCGGCTCTTCTGATTGGATTCAGGAAAACATCAATGTCATCGTCAAAGCCGGCGGCGCGCGCATCCAAGTGGATCACCCCAGCGGCCGCGTCCTCCAGAAAGTCCTGCAAGACGGCGGCGGTGGCGGCAGCCTCACCAAGCTCGGCTCCGGCGTCCTCACCCTCACCACCAATAACGCCTACACCGGCAACACCACCGTTGAATCCGGCACCCTCAAAATCACCGCCCAAGGCGCCATCCCGGCCGCCTCGCCCGTCATTCAAGTCAATCAGGGTGCCACCTGCGACGTCAGCTCCATCACCGCCTTTAATGTCGGCAATGGCCAGACCCTCAAAGGCGCCGGCCTCGTTGTCGGCAACCTCAATCTCCAGAACGGTGCAAAGCTCACTCCCGGCGCCAGTGTCGGCACCACCACCATCAACGGCAACCTCACCACCGAAAATGGCAGCGAATACGAGTGGGAGAAAGGTACCGGTGTCAATAACACCGACAAGACCGTCGTCAACGGCAATCTCTCTATCAACGCCACCACGACGATCAAAGTCCTTCCGCTGCCCGGCGCCACGCCGGATGGCCCAACTGTCACCAACACCGTCTTTCAAGTCAGCGGTACGCTGAGCGGCTTCAACAACCTCCAGCTCGATCTCTCGTCCGCTCCAGGCTTCAACGGCAATTTGGTGCAAGTTGGCAACAATGTCGGCCTCGTCCTCGTGCCCGAACCGGCGGCTGCGTTGCTGCTCGGCGCGCTGGCCTTCTTCGGCCTCCGCCGCCGCTAACCTTTCACCTCTCTGCATTTCACACCGGGCGGCGCCCCTCACGGGCGCCGCTCGTTTTTTTCTCGTGTGTGGGAGCGGCTTCCACGCCTCGCTCCTGCATGGAGGGCCGTGGTCCCCACGGCCGCTTCCCGCACACACACGCACGCTAACATCAGCGCGCGTGACTCAGCACCGCATGCGGGCGCGGAGGCCCGCGTCCCTCCTTCACCCGCGCGTCCAACGGCGGGCGAACACGCTTGGAGGGCTGCCGGCCCCGGCGGCCATTGTTCGCGTGAAGGCGCGTGCGTGATTTCGGCGGACGTGATTCCGCACCGCATGCGGACGCGGAGGCCCGCGTCCCTCCTTCACCCGCGCGCGAACTCTCTCCTGGATACAGCGACTAGTGACATAGGATTGGAGGGGCAACGGCCTCGTTGCCCTCATACTACGCGCGCACAAGGCCGCCGGGACCGGCGGATCTCCCTAGTCGCCTGATCTAGGTCTCTTATCAAATCATGCGCCACCCCTCCGTGGCCATTTTCTTATGATTCTGGTCATTTTCGTATTGATTTTGTCCCATCTTTTCACCAATCATTTATAATTAACTAACAAAACAAGAGGCTCACTTGAACACACCACGTCACGCTTTGCTCCTCGCTTGCGCGGCTACCTTCACTCTCTTTTCACTTGCGCTCCCAGCTCCCGCCGCCAATAAATGGTGGGTCGGCAATACTAGCAGTAGTTTCAACACCCTTGGCAACTGGTCCGATAGCGCCGTCCCCGCTAATGGCGACAGCGTTTACCTTTCCAGCCTTGTCGGCACGTATGCCAGCATCAACCAGGACATCGTACGCTTCTTGACTACCATCTCCATGGAAAGCAATGCCACAAAAAATATGTCGTGGTACGGTTCCCAAACACTCCAAGTGAGCAACATCATTCAAAACCTCAACAGCACCTATTCGCTAACGTTTAACAACACCGTCAATAACTACCCGGTGGCCAATTTCCAAAATCTCGCAATCTATCCTTGGCCCGGTGCCATCACCATCCAGCAACTCAACATGCAAAACGGCGGCAGCTCTGCCGCCAATCTTACCGTCGGCGGCACCGGCACCCTGACTATCAACAACGGTATCTCGGGCGGCTCTACTGGTTATCTTTTCAAAGACGGCTCCGGCTTGATGATCGTCGCCGCCGCCTCCACCTACAGCGGCGCAACCTATCTCCGCGAAGGCATTTTCGAGGCCGCCGTCCTCGCTAATGCCGGTACCGCCAGCTCCATCGGCACCGGCAGCACTGATCCTTATATTTACCTCTACCCGGCCACCGGCAAGACGATGACGTTTCGCTACAACAGCTCATCCGCCGGCACCACCGACCGGCGTGTCGTCTTCGGTACGTCCGTCGAGCCTTCCGCTACCGGCGAAATCTACATCCAAAACCAAGGTTCCGGCGCCCTCACCTTTTCCGCCAGCGCCTTCAACTACCCTGTGAACGCCGCCACCGCCTCGAGCACCCTCGCCCTCACCGGCGCCGGCACCGGAAACGCCACTATCTCCGGCGTGATCGCCGACAATAGCGCCAGCGGCAAAATTTTCCTGCGCAAGGAAGGCACCGGCACCTGGATTCTCAACGGCGCCAACACCTTCACCGGCGGCGTCCTCGTGCGCCGCGGCCGCCTCCAGGCCGGCAACAACAGCGCCCTTGGCAACGGCAATGTCGTCGTCACCAACGAGTCCGGCTTGGAAGCCGAACTCGTTCTCCCCGGCAGTATTACCATCAACCGCCCCCTCTGGCTCTACGGCACCGGCGTCTCCAGCGCCGGCGCACTCCGCAATACCTCCGGCAACAACACCTACAGCGGCGCCGTCACCCTCGGCAGCCCCGTGTTTCTCGGCGTTGATGCCGGCACGCTCACCATCAGCGGCGCTGTCGGCGGCGCCTTCCCACTCACCAAAGTCGGCAGCGGCACCCTTACCCTCTCCGGCAACAATACTTATTCCGGCATCACCACCAATAACGGCGGCACGATCATCCTCGGCCACGCCAACGGCTTGGGGGCTAGTTCTGCTGCCACCGTTATCAACACCGGCTATACCCTCGATCTCAACGGCCAGAGCTCAGTGGCCGAACCACTGGTGCTGAACGGCACCGGCGTCAGTTCCGGCGGCGCCCTCATCAACAGCAGTGGCACAGCCGCCAGTCACTCCGGCACGATCGCCCTCAACAGCGCCAGCTCCATCGGCGGCGCCGGCAGCGCTACTCTCAGCGGCGTCATCAGTGGCGCCAACACTCTGACCAAAGTCGGCGCAGGCACCTTCACCCTCTCCGGCAACAATACCTACTCCGGCGCAACGGCCATAAACGCCGGCGCCTTGCGCGCCGCGCACGCCAATGCCCTCGGCACGACCGCGGGCGGCGTTACTGTCAGCAGCGGCGCCGCCCTCGAACTCAGCGGCGGCATCGCCGTCGGCGCAGAAGCCCTCTCACTCAACGGCACCGGCATCTCCAGCGGCGGCGCCCTTCGCAATGTCTCCGGCAACAACTCCTACGCCGGTGCCATCACCCAGGGCTCCGCCAGCCGCATCAACTCGGACAGCGGCACACTCACTCTCTCCGGCGGCATCAGCGGCGCCTACGGCCTCACCATCGGCGGCGCCGGCAATGTCACCGTCAACACCACTGCCATCGCCATCGGCGCCGGCACACTTACCAAAGACGGCGCTGGCACGCTCACCATGGGCGTTGCCAACTCCTACTCCGGCAAAACATCCGTCAACGGCGGCACGCTCTCCATCGCTCAAGACAATCATCTCGGAACCGCGCCCGGCTCTGCCACCGCCGGCCATCTCGATTTCAACAACGGCACCCTCGCCGCCACGGCAACCTTCTCCCTCAACAGCAACCGCGGCATCGCGCTCACCGGCCCAGGTACGATCAACGTCGCTTCCGGCCAAACGCTCACCTACGGCGGCATCGCCGCCGGCTCCGGCGCGCTCACCAAAAACGGCGACGGCACCCTCGTCCTCTCCGGCAACAACACCTTCAGCGGCAACACGACCATCAACGCCGGCACCCTCCAAATCGGCAACAACGGCGCCGCCGGTGCCCTGGCTTCCGCCACTATTGCCAACAGCGGCACACTCACCTTCTTCCGTTCCGATGACATCGCCTACGCCGCCGTCATCAGCGGCGCGGGTACGCTGGTCAAGCTCGGCGCCGGCATGTTGACGCTCTCCGCTTCCAACACCTACAGCGGCGCCACACACGTCTCCAACGGCTTGCTGCGCGTCAACGGCTTCATCAACGGCAGCAGCGGCCTGATCGTGGCCCCCGGCGCCGCCCTCGGCGGCACCGGCCTCGCCTGCGCCGTCACGCTCAACTCCAACGCCCGCCTCGATCCCGGCCTCAGTATCGGCATCCTGCGCACCGGCAACCTCACCATGCAGGCCGGCAGCCGCTACACATGGGAATTCAGCAGCGTCACCTCCGACTGGGTTGGCGCGCAAACGCTCTCCCTCCCCGGCGCCGCCAATTCCGTCACCGTCTCCGTCAAACGCCTCGACACCGTCGTCTATCCCGTCACCCGCACCCTTTTCACCTACACTTCCTTCGACCCGGCCACGACGAACCGGCTCTTCTTCGATCTATCCGATCCCTCGATGGACGGCATTCAGCCGCCCACAATTTCCGTCTCTGGCAACGCCGTGCTGATTCAGCTCGTCCCCGAGCCGGCAGCCACCGTCCTTCTCATCCTCGCGGCGCTCTTCAGCCGCCGCGGCCGCACTGCCTGACACCATGCACGCACGCACAATCAACATTTTCCGTCGTCTGCAAACGACACAAAATGTCGTCTGTCGCGCCCGTTTCGTCACTTATGTCCCTTTCGTCCTTTTCGTCCCTTTTCTCCTTTATGTCCTTCCCGCCCACGCCCAGCCCGCCCCCGTGCCCGCGCCGCCACGTGCCCTGCCCCCATTTGTCCGCCCCTTCTCCCTCCAAATCTCCGATCCCGCCGCCCCATCTGAATTCATCCACGTCGCCGCGCGCCGCATTGATCCCCTGACACAGCGCGACAGCCGCGGCCAGCGCATCAACCTCGCCGCCGCCGCCCGCGCCGCCCGCGACAACATCATCCTCGTGCAATTCAACGCCCCGCTCAGCCCCGCCGACGCCGCATGGCTCGCCGCCCGCGGCGCGCGCATCCTCGGCCACGTCCCCGGCAACGCCGCCATCCTCGACGCCCCGCCCGGCCTCCTCGCCGCCCTCCGCGCGCGCACCAGCACCCGCTGGGCCCACGCCTTCCCCCCGCTCTTCCGCATCACCGAACGTGCTCACCTCGCCCTCCAGCGCCGCGCCCCGGCTGAACAACTCTCCTTCCTTGTTTTTTTCGCCCCCGGCGTCCCGCCCGCTGCCGCCTCCAGTGCTCTCGTCCCGCTTGCCGCCATCACCGAACTGCACGATGATGTCGAAGGCCCCGTCGCCGTCGTCCTCGCCCCCGCCGAACGCGTCGAATCGCTCGCCGCGCTTCCCAACGTCGTCGCCGTTGATTTCGCCGGCCTCCACGAGCCTTGCAATAACGTCGCCGCTACTGTCACCGCCGCGCGCCCGCTCTGGGACACTTATTCCTACCACGGCCTCGGCGAAACCGTAGCCGTGTGCGATACCGGCCTCGATCTCGGTGTCAATGATTCCCGCCTGCATCTCGATTTCCAAAACGGCGCCGGCCAAACCCGCCTGGCCGCCCTCTTCGATCTCTGCGGCGACGGCGCCAATGATCCCTGGTCCGGCCACGGCACCCACGTCGCCGGCTCCGTCCTCGGCAACGGCCACCTCTCCGGCGCCAATCCCAGCGCCAATTCCTTCCCCTCCACCTGCTACGCCGGTATGGCCCCCAAAGCCACCCTCGTCTTCCAAGCCACCGGCAGCAACAACCCAGCTTTCACCGGCATCATTGTTCCATCTGATCTCAATGACCTCTTCCGCCAAGCCTATCAAGCCGGCGCGCGCATCCATCAAAATAGCTGGGGCAGCGCCCTCTTCGGCGATTACAACACCCATTGCCGCAACGCCGATTTGTTTTCCTTCAACAACCCCGACATGCTGATCTGTTTCGCCGCCTGCAACGAAGGCACCGACACGAATACTCCCTATGGTGTGGTCGAACTTGGCAGCATCGGCGCACCCGCCAGCGCAAAAAATGTCCTCACCGTCGGCGCATCGGAAAATGACCGGCCTTCTATTGTCAACACCTACGGCGGCTGGTGGCCCTCAAAATTTCCCTACGATCCGATCAACACCGACCGCTTGGCCAACAACACCAACGGTATGGCCGCCTTCTCCAGCCGCGGCCCCTGCCGCGACGGCCGCCTGAAGCCCGACATCTCCGCCCCCGGCACGATGATCATCTCGCCAAAAACACATGCCACCACGGCCGCCGTGTTGTGGGGCGATGTCTCCGGCAATACGAATTACGCCTACAGCGGCGGCACCAGCATGGCCACGCCAATCGTCTCCGGCGGCGCCGCCCTCTTGCGCGAGCTCCTCCGCGTCCGCTACAACTGGCGCAACCCGCCCGCCGCCCTCCTCAAAGCCGCCCTCCTCTGCGCCGCTTTCGACATGCAGCCCGGCCAGTACGGCACCGGCGCCTATCAGGAAATGGGCGCCGCACCCAACAATGTCGAAGGCTGGGGCCGCCTCACGCTCACCCCCCCTCCTCCCGCGCAGCTCCTACTACCGCATGGGCTTCTGGACTAATGCATTCGCCGGCCCCGGCAGCTTCTCCACCAATGTCTTCATCATTGACCCAGCCGTGCCCCTCCGCGTTCTTCTTGCATGGACCGACATGGCCGGCTCCACCGTGGCCCCCGATGCGTCCTGCACGCGCACCTCCGGCGGCGGCTTGCTCAACGATCTCGACCTGCGTGTCGTCGCCCCCAACGGCACAACCAACTTCCCCGCCGCCATGAACACGCGCTGCGATGTCTTCTACTACACCAACTCGTCCGCCAGTTATTATTCCAGCCCCGCCGGCATGTTCGAGGCCGAAAAATGCACCGCGCCCGGCCTGCCCATGACGATCACGCACCTCTATCATGTCCTCTACGATGCCGCCGGCACCGGCGGCATGTTCGCATCGTATCTCTGGGCACCCGATAGCGCCGGCAACCCGGGCGCCACCCTCTTCGCCCGCACCAACCACCTCGCCTCCAGTTCGGCCGGCTGGAAATACTACACCGTCGCCCTCGGCACCCCCGTCACTATTACCACGACAAATTTCTTCTCCGGCTTTCAGCTGCTCTGCCCCACTGTCGGCCAGATGTCCGATTACAACTGCTCTTCTTCACGCACGTACTACCGCACGGGCGCCTCGTGGGCCGCCTGGGGCGCCGGCGATCTCTGGCTCCACGCCGTCGGCTCCGTCTCCACCGGCGATCACATCAACTCCGTCGAAGGCGTCCTCGTCTCCTCTCCATCCACCGGCACGTATCAGATCATCGTCAGCGGCATGAATGTTCCGTATCGCTTTGCGCGCTTCGGCGTCGCCTTCTCCGGCGCATTCTACCCCGCCGCCGACGGCGACGGCACATGGGCCAGCGCCACTGTCGGCGGCAACCGGAGCCGCGCACCTCACTGGGTCGCCGATACTGTCGCCAACGGCGCCGGTAAATCCGCTACCTTTAACCCCACGAGCGAAATCTCCGTCACCGTTGACCTCGCTCACACGATCGGCACGCTCAATCATGGCGGCTCCGCCCGCTTGAATCTGCGCCGCAACGGCTCCGGCCCACTCACCCTCCACACCGCTTCTTCCCAGCCCACCGTCACCGTCGCCAATGTCCTCGCCGTCCAAGTCCCCCTGGCCGGCACCCAAGGCTTCGTCAAACGCAACACCGGCCGCCTCGCCCTGCAAGACGTCGTCACCAATTCGATAAGCGGTACTATACTCGTCCAAGAAGGCGAATTGCGCCTCGACAACGCCGGCGCCTCCCTCCCCAACATCGCTGCCATTGTCGTAACGAACCCCAATTGCGCCGCCCGCCTCCACACCGAAACTCTCTCCACCACCTACCCCTACCGCGTCCCCTTCCGCCTCTCCGGCCTCGGCTTCTCCAGCGGCTCCTTCGCCAATTTCGGCGCCCTGTTCATTTATTCCGATAGTCTGCACGCTTCTATTTCCAACGTCACGACCACCACCGATCTCGCCACGCGTACCCGCTTCGGCCAGTACAACCGCAACGGCTCGCTTTCCCTGTGGGGCGATATCTCCGGCGCCGGCGAGCCCGAATTTTACGGCACTCTGCCCGCCGCCGGCGACCCGCCCAACGTCTTCAATTTCTACGGCTCGAACACCTGCAACGCCACATGGATTCACCTCTCCGCCGATGTCGGCGCCACGCTCTTCAATTTCTACGGCCATCAACGCCTGCCGAAAACCCAGCTTAATTCCTGGGCTAACACCACCGGCGCGGCCGTCATTGACCTGCGCACATGGCGGCAGACTCTCTCCTATCTCTATGCCCAGGGCGCAGGCGTCAAACACATTCAAAGCACCGGTTCATCCGGCATTCTCACTCTCGATAACGGCGCTGCAAACTACGGCCTCCTCGCGGCCTCCGGCACGCTCTGTATTGCCTCGGGTACGGTCACTACGCCCGGCCACGCCGGCCTGCGCGGCGCCGCACTCCTCCTCGTCACCGGCGGCCTCTTCCACTGCAACAACGAACTCCGCATCGCCGACGGTGCAGGCGGCGGCACGCTGACGATCGGCGGCACTGGTGTCGTCAGCAACAACACCTGCTACAACGGCTACGGCTTCAATTTCGGCACCATCAATCTCAACGCGGGCGGCACGTTGCGCGCCGGCCTGATCTCGTCGTCCGGCGGCAATGGCGCGCTGAATTTTAACGGCGGCACACTCTCCGATGCCGGCTGGGCCGGCAGCGCCGACTGGATTCAGGGCAATAATTCCATTACTGTCCGCACCGGCGGCGCACGCATCGAAGTCACCAGCCCCTCCGCCCGCACGATTAGCCAAGCGCTCCTGAACGACGGCGGCGGCTTCATCAAGCTCGGCACCGGCACCCTCGTGCTTGCCGCCAACAGCACCTACACGGGCGCAACGATTGTCTCCGGCGGCCTGCTGCGCGTCAACGGCAGCATCAGCGCCAGTAGCAGCCTTACCGTCGTCCCCGGCGCCGCACTCGGCGGCACTGGCCTCACCTGCGCTGCTACGCTCAACTCCAACGCCCGCCTCGATCCCGGCCTCAGCATCGGCATCCTGCGCACCGGCAATCTCACCATGCAGGCTGGCAGCCGCTACACATGGGAATTCAGCAGCGTCACCTCTGACTGGGTTGGCGCGCAAACGCTCTCCCTCCCCGGCGCCGCCAATTCCGTCACCGTCTCCGTCAAACGCCTTGACACCGTCGTCTATCCCGTTACCCGCACCCTTTTCACCTACACTTCCTTCGACCCGGCTACGACGAACCGGCTCTTCTTCGATCTCTCCGATCCCTCGATGGACGGCATTCAGCCGCCCACCATCTCCACGTCCGGCAACGCCGTCTTGCTTAAGTTTGTCCCCGAGCCCGCCGCCTGCGCGCTCGTGCTCCTCGCTATCTACCTTTTCCGCCGCTCCTCAACGCTGGACGCATAGAACTCCTTCGTCTCCCGGTTTCAGCGCCGATCGTGGGACTGCGGGAGCTTGCTCCCGCTCTTTCTTGAGCAGCAGCACAGCTTCTGCGGTGCACATACGTTCCACCTTGCCTGACACCATTTTTCGTATGATCCTGTTCGTGGGGCTCGTATGGATTCTTTCGTAGGACTCCCCGCATCTGGGCGCCGCCGCGGCGGCTACTTCTGCCCCGCACCCCGCGCAGCTGCCGTTTTGCCGGGCAGAAGCGCACCTTCTGCACTGCACACGCTTATCGCGCCATGCTTTACACCTTGCTGCTCTATTCTACCCAGGGCTTCTGCGTGCTCATCAGATGCCCTGTGCGGTCAAAGCTTTGCCACTACAAACGAAACGCGGCCGGAACTGCCGGCCGCGCTCAGGAGGACACAATGAAACAACCTTCAATGTGGTTACACACACCACGTGTAACGCTTACCTAAAAGCATCAAATGTGCCACTTGATTTTTACGACTAAGATTCTCCCACGTCCCGTGTAATATTTAATCCATATTCAGTTTACCAGTAATTAACCACTGGTACTATTTGCACACCACTACCACTCCAATGTGCACACTTTGCCCACACAAGAATCCGTGCGCCATAGCCGAACTATGCACTGAACCCCCGCCTGATAACAAGACAACTGTCAAAAACAACACCTCTTACCTCTCACCTCGTGGAGATTCTCTTCAAATATACCGAACACCCTGTGGCACGATGCATGGCGCAGACGCGCAGGCCGGCCAACCTCCCGCGTGTTCGTGCTGCCCTCAACATGCCTAACACCATAGCTTCTGCGTTCGTAGCCTCCTGCGCGCCGCAGCATCGCAATCGCATCGTCAGCACATCACGCCCCGGCTCGCTGCCTTTTGCCCCCCCCCCGTCGCGGCGCAAAAGTCGCTCCCCTTTCTTCATCATTAAATGACCCATGATAAATGACCCATCTCTTGCGCCAGAGCCCCTACGCTTCATGCACGGCGCTGGCCAGCGTGACGGCGCGCAATTCCCACGTCATCTCGTGTGTGTTGAAGACCAATTCAAACAGATTTTGCCCCTCGCGCACGGCAAAGTGCAGCAGCGTGACGGCGCCCTGCCGGGAGCGCCACCTGTAGGTGATTTCCTCGGCGCGATACATGCGGCCGCTCCAGTGGAATTTTACCGGCACAATCTTCTGCCCCGCCGTGTTGAACACGGTATACACTTTGATCCGCTCGTTGATCTCCGTCGTCATGTCTGGTTGAACGTTGGGCATTCCGCACGTAGCCTAGTCCTTCTGCACCCATCACCGGCTGCGCTATTCACTATTCGTTTTACTTGATCCGCCGGTACACTCCTACAACTTTGCCGACGATTTCAATGTGCGCGCTGTCGGTGTAGACCAGTGGCTGCATGGCAGCGTTTTCCGGCACCAGCCGCACACGATGAGCCCCATCCCGAAAAAATCGTTTGACCGTCACTTCATCATTCACCCGCACAACGACGATGTCCGCATCCCGCGCTGTGCGCTGGTGCTGGACTAGCACATAATCGCCGTCTAAAATACCTGCGTCAATCATACTGTCCCCCCGCACCTGCAGCGCAAACGTGTGCGCCGGATCCGCCACCAGCCCGCCGTACGGCAGCGTGCCGCTCATGTGCTCAGGCGCAAGCACCGGCTGCCCCGCCGCTACATGGCCTATCACTGGCACGTCCGTAAGACCTCTGCCCTGCTGGAGAACACGTAATGTCCGCGCCTGATCTTTCCGTTGCTCCAGCACGCCTTTTCTGCGCAACGCGCGTATGTAGCCCTGCACCGTGCCGATCGCCTTCACGTGCAGCGCTGCCGCCAGCTCGCGCAGCGTCGGCGGATACCCGTGCGCCCGCTGATGCGCTTGAATGCATTCCACAACACGCTGTTGTTTTTTCGTGAGGTTCATCATCTCTACTATAGCATACATTTGTATGGATGTCAAGTGCTGAAGCACGCAAGAAGGCCGAGAGCACAATGAAGAAGTGAAAATAAACGTAGCAGCGGCATCCTGCCGCCTAGACAGCTTTCATTCGACACTCACTGTTGTTTGCTGACGACAAACAATGCTGATTGAACATTGACATCTCCGGGGTCAGAAACGTCGCTTCTGGACAACAATGGCCCCGTGCACGGTGGCACACTTTGCCATCACTTGCGCCTCTACTGCTTACTTGTTCCTTCTCCCGTTCTGCATTCTTACCTCATTTCAGGTTGGTCTATCGCATGATACATGGCGCGGGCATTGGCAACTGGCACGGCGCGTGAGAGCGTGTTGCACGATGAGAGAATCCACCCCCCGCCCGGCGCAAGCTCGCGCGCCAAAGCGCGTACATGCGCAGCAATCTCCTCCGGCGTGCCGCGCGGCAGGAGATAATCTAGATCAACATTGCCCATCAGGCACAACCTGCTGCCGTAGACGCGTTTGATGTGGCGGATGTCCATGCCCGCCGACGGCTGTAGCGAATGCAGCCCGTCAAACCCGCACTGCACAATGTCATCTATTACCGCGTTCACATTGCCATCCGAGTGCAGAAAACACGGCAGGCCCGTGCGGCGGTGCACTTCCTTCACGAGCCATTGCATCGGCGGAAAGAACACCGCACGCAGCACGGCCGGCGAAACAAACGTGCCGCTGTTGTAGGCGATGTCATCGGCCACCAGTATGACATCGGCGCCGCCCGCAGCGGAAATTTCGGCCAGTGCCGCATTGAAACGCGCCGCTTTCCATGCCAGTGTGCTCAGTGCCTCCGGCGCTTCAAGCGACCACACCATCAACGTGTCAAACCCAGTTAGCGGCACCAGATTGTCAAACGTGCCGCCGATTATCGCGAAGACACAGCGGTCCGTCGCGTGTTTCCAGCGCGCCAGATTGTCGGCGCGGTAGACCGTAGGATCCGGAAAAGCAAACGCATCGGCTGCCTTGGGCTCGGGCACGAGAAAATCAAGGTAGTGCAAGCCGTCCTGCGCACACTCGTAGTGCACACCCCAGCAGTCTTCCATGATCGGCAGGCCGCGCGCGCTCGTGCCAATTTGGCGCGGCGCGGGGCGCGGCAAGTCTTCCGAAACGAGGTCAAGATCGAAATCGTCCAGCACACGCAGACACGTGGCGAAGCGGTCCGTGTACCCAGGCTCGTAGAGCGCGAGAAAATCCGGATCAATCAAAATCTCGCCTTTGGGCGGCCGGTCTGGCTCGCGGTGTGCTATGGTCATCAGAACGCGTTCCCGGTGCTGCATACATGTTCCTTTCTGTTAATATCTCATCACTTCTAATTATACTATGTGTTTATAGATCCGTCAAGGTGTGGCGGCAAACTTTTACATTGTGTATACTATAGTGTCATGATGGATTGGGATGACCTAACTGTGCGTGTGCGGCGCGGAGTGCGCTGGGCTAGTGCGCTCTTTCTCCCGTGGTATCTGTGGTCGCTGGCATACTATCCCGAACCGCTGCTGTGGTGGCTTGCGTCTGCGGCGGGCATTGTATGCGTGATAGCGGCAATCCGCTGGCCGCGCAGTGTGCTCTACTGGCTTGTGCCGGGCATCATGCTGTTCAATCACGTGCATTTCTGGCTGCCATGGCCGCATGTCAAACTGGCGTATATCTGCCCGGCGGCTGTATGCTGCGCAATGGCGCTGCGGCCACACCGTGCGCGCGATAATGAGCCACTGCGCATCAATCTCTGGTTCGGCATCTGGCTGCTGTGCATGGCAAGCGCCGCCTGCATGGGCGTCTTGCGGCACTGGTGTGCGCAGGAGCCAGCAGCACGGCATGAGCTTGCATGGCACCTGCGCTTGCTCCCATTTGTGAATGAGTGGAGCCTCTATATACCGCTGCGCTATGTGTGGATGTGGTCATTGGCACTGTCAACTTATCTGGCAGTGCTTCCCCTCCTCCGGCGCGCTCGCGATGTGCGCATCCTCATGTGGAGTATGGTGGCCAGTTCGTTCCCCATCGCCCTGTTCGGCATCTATTCGTATGTCACCCGCTCGTACATGGTAAGCCACTATGTCATGGAACGGCGCATCAGCGCGACGTTCTCATCGCCGGCGGTACTGGCAGACATGCTGACGGTGGCGTGTGTGGTGTGCGGGTTCTTTCTCTACACCGAGCGGCGGCGCGCACTGCGTGTGCTGGCGGCGTGTGCACTGGCCTTGAACGCGCTGGCGGTTCTGTATAGCGGCTGCCGCATCAACATGCTGGCGCTGGCGGCGGGCGCCGTACTGGCGCTGCTGGCGATGGCCGGCCTGCGCTGGAGCAGCGTATGGCGGCGGCGGTGGCTGATTCTGGCAGCCGCCGCAGGCGTGGCCGGCGTGGCCGCGGCGGCATGGTGCGCCGCGCCAGAGCGCCTGCGCGCCCATGTCCGTACCATGCCGGCCATTGCACGCACCCAGATCATGCTGCAGCACTGGCGCGCCGCTGACAGGTCTCTCGTCCAGCGTGTGCGCGCCGTCCTGCCAGGCCGCATCAGCCACTGGGAAGCCGCCGCGCGCATGCTGTGGCACCATCCCCTGTGGGGCATCGGCGCCGGCTTGTTCGAACGCTCGTATGAACGCTTCCGCGCACGCGACGATCTCTTTGTCTTCGCACGGGCTCACAATGTCCCGTTGCGTATTGCGGCGGAGTGCGGCCTGGTCACTCTGCTCGCATGTGCCGCAGCCATCATATCAGCCGTGGCCACCCTGTATTCATGCCGTGGCTCAGGCAGGGCCTGCGATGCGCACTGGCTCGTGGTGCGCCGCACGTTGTGTGTCATCGGACTCATGTTGTTTGCCACGTCATTCTTCTCAGATATCTGGCTCGAAAATACGGAATCCGTCATGATGCTCTCTGTGCTGATGGCAGTCGGTACTGTAACGTGCCGCGTGCTTGCGCCGGGCGTGCCAGAACCGGACGACCCGGTCTGGCCCGAGTACACTTCGTGGTGGCAGCGCACAGAGGCAGCACTGCATGAGCGCGTGATGCTGTTGACCTGGGGCTGGCTGGACATCGTCCACATGCGCCGTGCGCTCGTGTGGCTGGCCGTCGCCGCCATGTGCTTGCTGGGCCTGCGCCGCGCCTTCTACGAGGGGCGTAAAACCATGCTGCGTGGCAGCGCCATGCATGGATTCACACCTGCATCCTCGCTGTTAAACCTGCCCGGCGAGTGGTTCGCCTTCGGCCGCTCCGCCATGCGCAGCGTCATCGTCCCAAGCGCCGTCATGCGTGTCACGATCCAGCCCCTTAACGAACGCATGGCACGTGAATCCCCGCGCGTGTCAGTCTACATCAACGATGTGGTTGCAGGCGAGCTGACTCTCTATCCCGGAGCGCCCGGCACGCTCTATTGTGACGTCAGCGCGCTCCACAACGACGCCGCTGTGATCCGTTTTGTTGCCCAACGCACATTCTGCCCCTGGCAACTCGGCTGGTTCAAAGACCCGTTCGCCTATGGCGGCATTTGCTCTGCGCTGCAATGGCTGCATCAAGACCCGCTGATGGCCTTCACAAGCTTGGACGGCCTGTGGAATGCGCACTGGACGGCACGTGCCCACACCTACTTCGCTCTCGGCCACACCAACCTTGATGCCACGGTGCGCGTGCCGTTTTTCGTTCACTCTCCGCCATGACGTCCGCCACATTCACCGGCATTTCCCCCGAATGGTACGGCCATTTCTCTGCCCCTCACGCAGTCTTTACCGCCTGGCGTCACGACGCTGTTGCCGAGGTGGTGAGCCATGCCGAAGGTGCAGCACGTGCAGGCTGCTGGGCTGTGCTCCTGCTGGCCTATGAAGCAGCTCCTGCCATGGAGCCTGCCCTGCCCGCGCACACAGCCTGCGGCATGCCCTTGGCCGTCGCTGCCATCTTTACCCAGCGCGAGCCCGTCGCCCCTCTGCCAGCGCAACACCTTCCGCAGCTGTCATGGACACCCCTGGTTACCCGCGACGCCTACTGCAGCGCCGCCCAGCGCATTCTTGCCTACATCGCCGCCGGCGATACCTACCAAGTGAATTACACCTTCCCCATGCTCTGCCGCGCGCCCGATGATCTTGCCGCATGGTATGCCGCCTTGTGTGCGGCACAAGCCGCGCCCTTCTGTTGTTACATCACGTTCGACACCTGGTCCGTGCTCTCCTTGTCTCCCGAGCTGTTCTTCGCGCGGCGCGGTGTTCACATCACCACGCGCCCCATGAAAGGCACCCTGCCACGCGGCCGCTGGCTGGAAGAAGACCGCACCCTGCAACACACCCTGGCACACTGTCCCAAGAACCGCGCTGAAAACCTCATGATCGTTGACATGCTGCGCAACGATCTTGGCCGCGTCGCCGCCTTTGGCTCCGTAAAGGTCCCGGCACTCTTTGCCGTTGAGCCATATCACACGGTGCTGCAGATGACCTCCACTATCACCGCGCGCCTCCGCCCGGCTACCACACTCTGGGATATTCTGCGCGCCCTCTTCCCCTGCGCCTCTATCACCGGCGCCCCCAAAATCCGCACCATGCACATCATCCGCGAACTCGAACCCCACCCGCGCGGCATCTACACCGGCACGATCGGCTTGCTGCAGCCCGGCGGCGATTGCGTCTTCAATGTCGCCATTCGCACCATTGTCTGTGATCTCCGCACCGGCATGGCGCGTTTTGCCGTCGGCGGCGGTATTGTGGCCGATTCAACCCCTGCCAGCGAATATGAAGAGTGCCAGGTAAAAGCGGCGTTCCTTCACACGCCCCGGCCACAGTTTGACTTGTTGGAATCCTTGCTCTTGCGCGACGGCGCTTATTGGCTGCGCGAGTATCACCTCCGCCGTCTCCGCTCCAGCGCCGCTTTCTTTGGATTCCCTCTCGACGAATCTGCCGTTCTGGCCGCGCTCAATCAGACCTCATGCACCCTTCCATCAGGCCGCTTCAAGGTGCGCCTGCTCGTCGCCAGCACCGGAGCCGTGTCCATCGAGGCGGCTCCGCTCCCCCCGGCGGAACGCGCGTGGGTACTTGGCATAGCGCCTTTGCCGGTCTCATCGCGCAACGTGTTCTTGTTTCACAAAACAACCCACCGCACTGTGTATGATGACGCCGTGCGCGCCTGCCCGGGCTGCGATGATGTGGTGCTCTGGAATGAACACGGCGACGTCACTGAATCAACCCGCGCCAATATCGTCATCGAACGCCAAGGGCGCCGTGTGACGCCTCCACGCGATGCCGGCCTCCTGGCCGGAACGTTCCGCGCCGCGCTCCTGGCACACAGGGAGATCGTTGAAGAGCCTGTCTCCATGAACGATCTCGCGCGCGCCACGCGCGTCTGGCTGGTCAATTCCGTCCGCGGTTGGATTGATGTTGACGTGCCGCGCCTGCACACCGCACTGTATTTACACCAGCAGGCCCGCAACACTCGCGGTGCTGTATGACGCTAGCAGCCCCGCCACCAGCGCTTTCCACGCCAGCTTGGCCACATCATTCTTGCGCGCCGGCGCCAAGGCCTGCAACGCGCCGATCATGATCGCCAGCGAGGCTAGATTCGCAAACCCGCACAACGCATATGTCGCTATCACTGCCGACCGCGGCGCCAGCCTCTCCAAATGTTCAACCAGCCCGCGATAGGCCACCAGCTCGGTGCAGAACACTTGCGTGCTTAACAATTGGCCGATCACACGCGCATCCGCCGCACCTACGCCCAGCAACCGCGCCACAGGGTACCCCAGGTACCCGAACAGCAGTTCCAGTGTCACGCGCTCCCCGCCGATGGTCAGCCCTGTGGCGGCCAGCAGCGTATTGACCAACATGATCAACGACAGCATCGCTATCAGCATCGCGCATACATTCAGCGCCAGCAACAACCCGTCGCGTGCACCGTGAGCAATAGCCTGCAAGGCATTCACGGCATGTTCATGCGTTGCACATGCGCCACTGGCCTCAGCGCATGTTTCATCACGGTGCGGCGGCACGATGATCTTCGCAAACACCAGCCCCGCCGGCGCCGACATCACTGCCGCCGTCATCAAATGCCCCGCGTTGATGCCCCAACTAACATACAACGCCATCACCGTGCCGGCCACCGTCGCCAGCCCCGTCGTCATCAGCGCCATCAGCTCGGAGCGGGTCAAGGTGTCCAGATATGGCCGGATCACCAGCGGCGCTTCCGTCATGCCCACAAACACGTTCGCTGCCGCCACCAAACTCTCCCGCCCGCTCGTCCGCATCGTGCGCTGCATCACCCACGCCATCGCGCGAATGATGCGCGGCATGATGCCCCAATGATACAGCAGCGCCATCAGCGATGAAAAGAAGATCAACGTGCACGGCACGCTGATGAAAAACACAAAACGCCCGTCCGACGGCATCAGCGGGCCAAAGATGAACTCCGCGCCCGCGCGGCTGCAGCCAATCACACCCACAAACCCACGCCTGAGTAATTCAAACAGCATCCGCCCAGGCCCCGTGCGCAGCACCAGCCATCCCGTCAAAACCTGCAATCCCAGCCCGCACCCCACAGTCCGCCAGCATATGTCCCGGCGCCGTTCCGACACCACCAACGCCAACCCCAGCATCACGCTCAATCCTGCGATGCTTGCCACCCTCATCGCTGCGTGCCTCCGCCTCCCCTCTGCAGCTGTTCCAGACGCACATCGGCAAACTCCCCCGTCGTCGCAACTCTTCCGTATCCCAGATGAACCAGCACCACCGCCACACTGCTCATCTGTGCCGTAATAATGCGTTCGCGCTTCCACCAGTTGTTGAACTCCGTCGTCCACACCAATTGCTCTTCCGCTTGCGGTGGTTGATACACCGCCACCCGCCCGCCAAACAACTGATGCGAGTCGTTGGTTATGCTTGAACGGCATGCGGCACTTAAACGATACACTTCGCCCGACTTCAGCGATACCAGCTGCTGGACGCCCGCCAATACACCACCCGGATTCTCGATCCGTAACGCCCGGTACTTCCCCCGCGTGCCTTCGTAGGTTACCACACACACAATGTTGCTGTCGTGCTTCGCCGCTTGCCATGGCTGCCAATATTCCAGCCCGCGTATAAATGTGCTGTTCTTCAGCAGATTAACGGCCTGCCACGCATTCGTTTCAGCGCCAACAAGCCCGCTCGCATACAACGCAACAACTGCCACTACATGCTCTGCTTTCACACGCTCTGTTCCTTACAAAATTAAAACGCCAAGACGCACACCGGGCTGCCGTCAACCGCTAATTGTTCGCCCTCGCCATGTGCCCATTGCAAACTGGTGCTGTAAGTAATGCCATCGTGTTCTGTCCGTGCACGCCGCCCCCCGGGCAACGTAACCACAATCCGCAAACCGCGCAGCTTGTACATGTCTCCGGTGCGGTCCAGCACCGTAATCACATTGTCCAGTTTTAATGCGGCGCGCGCGGCCTCAGGCAGTTCCATCCGCGTCGCTTGCCACGACGCCAGCGGCGGCGGGTTTTCTGGCAGCGTTCCAATCGGTATACCATTAATACAAATCTGTTTGTTTGAATATGCTCCGCCGTTCACATCAAACCTCTCAAACATCAAAACTGCCGCCGACGCCCGCGCCAGTTCGTCCGTCGTGACGTGCCTCACGTCCTCCGCTCCGCGCGGCCGCCCTAACGTCACCATCGCCTCCGCTGCGCACCGTGCCTCTCGCACACGGTCCTGCAGCAACGCTACCGGCCGCTCAAGCAACACGCGCGGCTGCACCCGCTCATGCTCAATTCGCACCCGGTATGGTACCAACACCGTCTCCGTAATGACATACGCTTCCGCGCGCACGCCACTCACCGCCGGATGCACATTCCGCACTACCACACGAATGTCATTCTTCCCTTGCACGCATGGCACGGTCACCATCCGCCATCCCTCGCCCTGTATCGTTTCGGCCGGCGCCTCCCGGCCATTGCGTTCTGCACGCAACGTCCCGCTCCCACGATAATGATACACCACCCGCACTTTTGCCAGCTTGCCACGCGGCACCTCCACTCTTGCCTGCAACACGCCGCGCTCGCTAAACCGCATCTCAGCCTGGACCGCCCCCGGCGCCGCACGATACATACTGTCCGGATCGATCACCGTCCCGTGCCATACCCCCGTAATCTGCTGGGCCGTCACTCCCATGCCGCTTGCCCCGCGCACTCGCACCGGCGACACAATCGTAAAATTCCCTCCGCCCTCCGGCATGTGCACGACGTACTCCGTCGCACGCACACTGCTCGCCACCGCTTCTGCCCGCACGCCACACACCACCGGTATGTCAAGCTGCGCCGCCCGCCGCTGTACCACCTGCACCACCCCTTCGTCCGGCACCACAATCGTCGCTTCGGCTTCCCCGTACAACGCCTGATGCCACGGATACACAATCTCGCACACACCGTTGCTCATCCCCAGCGCGCCCAGCGTCACTCGCATGCTCTCCAGTCGCGGATTGCGCAGACTGACGTAGCACACCTCATTGCTCGCACCCGTATACCCAAACAGCTCCGCTTTGTTTGGATCGCCTAAGATGAAACGTGAATGCGCCATACACCCATCAAGTGTTCGCGCCCACCGAATGGCACGCGCCATGATCTCCCACCGCCGCTGGTTCAAATTTTCCGGCGATATGTAAAACTCCCGCATCAATGTGCCGCGCCCAAGATAGTTCATCACATAGTTCGCCCAGCCCTCGTCGTCCTCCTGTTTCATGCTGTACGGTGTGTGCCGCCCATCCACCACGCCATGCGTCATCAATGCCGGCAGCGGAAACGCCGTCTCGTTCTCTACTAGCATCCTATACAATGCGCCGTCCCGGTAATTCATCTCAAACGCACTGCCACGGCTGGCAGGTATGCTCCGGTTGTAATCATGATCCCCGCCCCCCATCCAGATCGTGTCAATATACGGTAACCACCACGGGCTCGGCCATATCCCCGTCGTGATTGCCAAAAAAACCTTCGGATGCAGCCTGGCTTCATAACGCAATAAATCCAAAAGTGCATTCACATTCGCTTCTGTACTCTGCTCCTTCGACGGAAAATGCCCGTGGTCCGTCCGCCCGCACCAGAAAAAATTGAAGTCATGCTTAAAATAATCAATCACCCCGTCACCCATCAGCGCTGCTAGTTGCGCGCGCAGCAGCCTGTTGTAATTTGTCCCTGACATGCAGTAATACCGCGGACTCGCAACCTCCAGCCCCTGCGCCTTGCCCCAACTCGTATCCAAGCTGTGTCCGCTCAACGGCAACCATAAGCCCAGCCGCGCCCCCGCCGCCGCTACGGCATCGCGCGCCGCCTCCATCCCCCCCGGAAATTTGTTCGTGTCGTACGCCCAGATGGATTGCGGCACAAACCATCCGTCGTCTATCGCCACCACGTCCAGTGATGCTCCGTACTGCGCAAGTTTGCCCTGAATCGCTGCTGCCGCGTTCGATACACCCCGCAACGTCAGTTCCGCTCCGCGCATGTCGCACCACGTGTTGTACAGCGTGAGCGATCGCGCTGGCCGCCGCAAATGTTCCACATACTCATCCACCGCCGCGCGTGCCCGCCCGCGTACGCCCCCTCCCACCACCATTGTCTGCAGCGCCAGCGGCTCCATACCAAACCGATATCCCGGATACTGCTTCAGCACCAGTGTTCCGTTCTCGACAAATGACTCCCCACACGGATGCTCAAGCCCGAAAAACCACGTGTCTGCAATGCGCACCGGCTGCCCCTGCCCGCCACCCTTCACAGCCATCCCAGCCACGTCCCACCGCACATGATACGCCACGTGATCTGTCGCCAGCTCCCGCGCCGCGTCGCACGATTGCAGCAAAAGTGTCCGCCGCAGCCATGGCTCCCCGCGCCGCGCCTCAAACCGCACAATCACATTGCAGTTCATCCCCGGTTGATGCAACACCAACTTCGTCGTGCGCCAGCCCCGAATCATCCGCCGCGGCACACATTGTTCCGGCGTCACCGTAATCGCGTCCCTCACCATGAATGGCGGATACTGCTCCCCCGGCTTCTGATGCTCCGGCGCCCAGCCAATCGATCCAGCCGTCCCGACGCGCACCATGAAATCATGACCGCGCACCTCCAGCCGCTCCCCCCCGCGCCGCTCTATCCACAGCGTCCGCAACACGCCATTGCTGATCTGCAGCCGCCACCGGCATATCTCGTTCCCTACCTCATATTCCCCGTCCGTCAGCGGCACATACCGCCACCATACCAGCGCCAACACGCCCGCCACCACGACGACACTCACACTGCCCACTAGCTTTTTCATCTGTTTGTCGCCGTTGCCTGCTTCAGCAGTTCCAACCGTATATCTGTAAATTCACCCGTACTGCTAAACTTCCCGTACCCCATGTGCGCATACACCACCGCCGCCCCCTCAAACGCCTCGTTCGTAAATACCAGTTCCTTCGGCCACCAGTAGTTGTATTCACTCATCCACACTAACTCCCGCTCCTTCTGCCCTGCCATGTAACACGCCACCCGCCCGCCAAACATCACATTCGAATCGTTGGTCGCCACCGACCGCACGCGCGCACTCAAACGATACACCCCGCCTGAAACCACCCGCGCCACTTGCTGCACGCCAATCATCGCTCCCAAGCCGTTCTCTATCCGCAGCGCACGTGCGCCATTCCCTCCACCAGCTGCACTAACCACATTTACTGCTTTGCTTAAGCCTGTCCCCGGCGGCCACACCGTCCATCCCGCCAGCCCCTCCGCAAACGTGCTGTTATTCAAAAGATTCTCCCGCACAGATGCTGTCACGCTCACCCCGCCAACGTCCGGCATCGCCGCACTGCTACCCACCGCCACTCCTCACCCGCCGCCGCGCCGCCTCCCGTCACCGCTGCGGATGGCGCCGCCGCTGCGGATGGCGCCGCCATGCCTCCACCTGCCCGTGATTCTGCCCCCGCTGCCGCCGCGCGCACTGCATCCCGCCGTTGCGCCGCTCTCTGCAGCCCCCGATCAATTACATACCGCCACAAAAACATCGCGCCAACTACCACCACCACCGTTGCGATGATTAACCCTGTCAATCGCTCCTCCTTCTCCATCGCTCAATACCTCTGCACTGGTTACATACCATGTTCTCTGATTATACCAAAACTGTCCCCAACCTCACCGTTATGCTATAATATCCTCATGCACACACTGTTAAATATTCTGGCTGGGCTCGGCATCATCTTCCTGATTATTGCGCTTCTGCGCTGGCTCTTCACCCCCGCACCCAGGCATCGCCTCTCCCACCACGACCACGCAGCCACCCTCTTCTTTCTGCTCAAAGATGATGAAAACACAAAAGACGAATAACCAGTGCGGCTATGCTGGAAATAAATTGGCTCCGCGGGCTGGGCTCGAACCAGCAACACCCTGGTTAACAGCCAGGTACTCTACCATTGAGCTACCGCGGAACGTGTGCAGTGTAATACCGCTTCCCGCTATTATACCTGAATGCCTCAAAAAAATCAACTCCCCTTGCACTCCTGCCGTGTTTCTGGCATAATACCACGTCATCGCTAACTATTCAAAGGAGCTTGTATGAGAAACGTTGCTCAGGAAATCAAAGACCGCGCCCGCGCTCTCCAACGTACCATCGTCCTCCCAGAAACCTGGGACCCCCGCACCCTCCTCGCCGCCGCTCAAATCAAACGCGAAGCCTTCGCCAACCTCATCCTCATCGGCAAACCCGACGCCGTCTCCGCACTCGCCCGCCAGCACGGCGCCGATCTCTCCGGTATTCCCATCCTCGATCCCGATACGCTCATTTCTTCACACCGCTTTGTCGAAAAATTCACCGAACTCCGCAAAGATAAAGGCATGACGCCTGAAAAAGCTGCCGAAACCCTCAAGGATTATCTCTACGTCGCCGCCATGTGCGTCCGCGAAGGCCTCGCCTATGGCTACGTCGCCGGTGCCGCCAACAGTACCGCCAATACGATCCGCTCCGCCTTGCACGTTCTGAAAACTAAACCCGGCATCAAAACCCTCTCCAGCTGCTTCTTGATGGTCGTCCCCGATTGCCCCTACGGCCACCACGGCATGTTTATCTTCGCCGATTGCGGCGTCGTGCCCAATCCCTCCGCCTCCCAGCTCGCCGATATCGCCATCATTTCCGCTGAATCCTGCCGCGCCTTACTTGGCGTCGAGCCCATTATCGCCATGCTCTCCTTCTCCACCAAAGGCAGCGGCAAAGACCCCATCGCCGACAAAGTCATTGAAGCTACCGAACTCGTCAAACAACGCGCCCCGCACCTCATGGTGGACGGCGAACTCCAAGCCGACGCCGCCATCATCCCCGCCATCGGCGCAAAAAAAGCTCCCGCCAGCCACGTCGCCGGCAAAGCTAATGTATTGATCTTCCCTGACCTCAACGCCGGCAATATCTGTTATAAACTCGTCGAGCGCCTCGCCAAAGCCATGGCCTATGGCCCGCTCCTCCAAGGCTGCGCCAAGCCCGTCAACGACCTCTCCCGCGGCTGCTCCGTTGACGACATTGTCACCGTCACTGCCATCACCGCCCTCCAGGAGTAGCCGCGCTCTACCCTTTCTTTCCCTTCATGCTTCCTCCCCGCCGTATACGCGCCCTCCATGCCGCGCTGGCTGTTCTCAGTGCCGCAGCCGTCGCTTGGGGCGTCATCTATCTCGGCGCGCGCCACTCCGTGCGCGCGGACCTCGTCATCATCACCCCGCACTGGGAAGGCATCCGCATCGAGTTCGAGCACGCCTTCAACCAGTGGCGCTCTGCCCGCAATCTCCCGCCCGTCACAATTGATTGGCTCGATGTCGGCGGCACCTCCGATATCGTGAAATTCATCAATTCTGAATTTCAGAAACGCTCCCACGGCATTGCTATTGACCTCTTTTTCGGCGGCGGCGTTGATCCCTATATCACCTTCGCCGAAAAGGGCTTCTTCGAGCCGCTCCAACTCCCTCCAGCCATTCTTTCCAACATCCCGCCCGATCTCCTCGGCGTCCCCCTCTACGACCCGCGCGGCCTCTGGTACGGCGCCGCCCTCTCCGGCTTCGGCATCCTTTACAACAACCTCGTCCTCTCACGCTTCAATCTGCCACAACCGGCCACTTGGAACGATCTCGCCGACCCGCGCTTCTATTCCTGGATCGGCGCCACCGACTTGCGCAAGTCCGGCTCCGTTCACATGATGTACGAAATCATCCTCCAGGTCTACGGCTTCGAGCGCGGCATGCAGATCATCGCCGCCATGTCCGGTAACGCCCGCGGCTTCTCCCAAAGCGCCAGCGCCATGCCAAAAGACGTCATGCTGGGCGATGTAGCTGCCGGTCCGGTCATCGATGTCTACGCATGGAACGCGATTGCCATTGCCGGCCCCGAACGCCTTTCCTTCGTGCTCCCTCAAGCCGCCACCGTCGTCAACCCCGATGCCATCGCCATGTTGCGCGGCGCGCCCCATCCCGAGCTGGCCCGCCAGTTCATTACTTTCGTCCTCTCCGAAGACGGCCAGAAGCTCTGGATGCTCCGCAAAAACACCATCCCCGGTGCGCCCCGCGAATACGAACTTAACAAAATGCCCGTCTGGCCCGCCCTCTTCGAGAAGTACCACCAGTACGTCGTCTTCAAAGATTCGCCGTTCTCATGGCGCGATGGCATCCGCTATGACACCGCCAAAGGCTCCGCCCGCTGGGGCATCCTCAACGATTACATCGGCACGCTCTTCATTGATGCCCACGGCGAATGCTCCCGCTCCTGGCGCGCCGTCATGCTCCGGCCCGCAAACGATCCGCTGCGCCAAATGTTCTTCGCTCATCCATTCACCGAAGACGAATTGCTCGCCGCCGCCACCAACCAGTACCGCGATCCCGCCTGGCGCGCCCGCACCATCAGCGCATGGGCCAACGATGCCCGCCGCCGCTACGCCTACATCATCCGCGCCTCCCGCTCCAATCCAAATCAATAATCTCCAACCTCTAATGTCCACCGTCCAACGTCTTATGACTGGAGTTACTCTTCGTAGCGTCTGCAAATCCTTCGGCCCGGTGCATGTCATCAACGACATCTCGCTTGACATCGCCGCCGGTGAACTCTTCTTTCTCCTCGGCCCCTCCGGCTGCGGCAAAACCACCCTCCTGCGCATGATCGCCGGCTTCTCGCTCCCCACCAGCGGCAGCATCCTCTTCGGCAACAAAGATATGAGCCGCGTCCCCCCAGAACGCCGCAACACCGGCATGGTCTTCCAAAATTACGCCCTCTGGCCCCACATGAGCGTCGCTGAAAATGTCATGTTTGGCCTCGATGTGCGCAATGTCACGCGTGACGAAAAAAAACGCCGCGTCGCCCGTGCCCTCGAACTCGTCCATCTCCCCGGCTACGAAAACCGCTACCCGCATCAGCTCTCCGGCGGCCAGCAGCAGCGCGTCGCCCTCGCCCGCGCTCTCGTCATCGAGCCCGATGTCGTCCTCCTCGATGAGCCGCTCAGCAATCTCGATGCCGGCCTGCGCATCGAAATGCGTAAAGAAATCCACCGCATCCACCAAGAACTCGGCCTGACCATGATCTACGTCACCCATGACCAGAAGGAAGCCCTCTCCCTCGCCACGCGCCTCGCCGTGATGCATCACGGCAAACTCGCCCAAGTCGCCGCCCCTGAACACGTCTATCAACATCCGGATTCCCTCTTCGTCGCCAAATTCATCGGCGAAACCAACGTCCTTTCCGCCCGCGTAACTCATGTCACAAGCGTTGATCTGTCGCTCGACACAGACGCCGGCCCGCTCCATTGCCCCGCCGCCCGCGCCGCCATGCCCTGCGCCCCCGGCCAAGCCGTCGCCCTCAGCATCCGCCCCGAAGGCTTCGCCTTCGCTCCCAGCGATGCATCTTCACCCCCTGCCTGGCACGCCACCGTCATCGAGTCAACCTATCTCGGCGAAATTGTCCAAGTCGTCTGCCGTGTCCGCGAACAAACTCTGCGCATCACCTCCCTCAACCCCGCCGGCCCGCCCCCGCGCCCCGGTGAACAGCGCCGCCTCATCATCAACCCCGCCCACGTCCGCATCCTCCCGCCCGAACCCGCCACGGAGACCCTCTGATGCGCCGCCTCTCCCTCTCTTCTGCCCTCATGCTCGCCGCCATCGCCGCCTTCCTCGCCGTCTTCCTCGTCTATCCACTGGCCGTCATGCTCGTCCAATCCGTCTACTTCAACGGCCACTTTACGCTCGATTTCATCGCCGCCCTCTTCACCAACATCAGCAACCGCATCTCGCTCTGGAACACACTGCAAATCGGCATCTATACTACCCTGCTCTCCACGGTCATCGCCCTGCCCATGGCCTGGATTTTTGCCCGCTATACCTTCCCCGGCAAGGCTCTCATGAACGGCCTCGCCCTCGTCCCCATGATCATGCCGCCCTTCGTCGGCGCCTTGGGCATGAAATACATCTTCGGCCGCTGTGGCTCCATCAATCTGCTCCTCGAACGCCTTGGTCTCCCCATGATAGACTGGTTCGGCGGCGGCGGCATGCTCGGTGTGATTCTGCTGGAAGTGCTGCACTTGTATCCCATCATGTTCCTGAACGTCGCCGCCGCCCTCGCCAACGTTGATCCCGCCATGGAAGAAGCTGCCCGCAACCTCGGCGCTTCCCCGTGGCGCATCTTCCGCACAATCACCTTCCCCCTCATGCTGCCCGGGTACTTCGCCGGCGCCGTCATTGTCTTCATCTGGGCCTTCACCGATCCCGGTGCCCCCCTCATCTTCGAATTCCGCAACTGCATCCCCGTCCAGATTTTCGACCGCCTCAATGACATGAACGAAAACCCCGTCGGCTACGCCCTCGTTGTTCTGATGCTCGTCATCTCGCTCGCCTTCTTCATGCTCTCCAAATGGGTCTCGCAGCGCCGCGCCGTCATCTCCACCGGCAAAGGCGCCACGGTTTCCACCGAGCGCAAGCCCGGCCCCCTCGCCACCACAGCCATCTATCTCTTTCTCGGCCTCATCACGCTGGTCGCCCTGCTCCCCCACGCCAGCGTCCTCGGCGTCGCCGTCTCCCAGCGCTGGTGCATGACCATTCTCCCTGAACAAATCACAACCAAGTATTTCCACCTCGCCCTCACCCATCGCCTCGCCGCCTCCAGCATCCGCAATTCCCTCATCCTCAGCGCCAGTTCTACCGCCGTCGTCATTGTCATCGGCGTCGTCCTCGGCTATCTCTTCGTCCGCCGCAAAAACACGCTGCTTGATTGGTTCGATTCCCTCGTCATGCTCCCGCTGGCCGTGCCCGGCATCGTCCTCGCCTTCGGCTACGTCGCCTGTTTCCGCTCATGGAATATCGGCCCCTTCACCCTCAATCCCCAAGTCAATCCGTTCCCGCTCCTCGTTATCTGCTACAGCGTACGCCGCCTGCCGTACATGGTGCGCTCCGCCTACGCCGGCTTCCAGCAGCTCAGTGAGGCCCTCGAAGAAGCCGGCCGCAACCTCGGCGCCTCCAGCGCCCGCGTCGTCCGCCGCATCACTATCCCCCTCATGTCTTCTCATATCCTCGCCGGCGCCATCCTCGCCTTCACCTTCGCCATGTTCGAAGTCGGCAGCACCCTCGTCCTCGCCTTCCGTGAACAAGATTATCCCATCGCCAAAGCCATCTACATGTTCAACATGCGCCTCGGCGACGGCCCCAATATCGCCAGCGCCATGGGCATCCTCGGCATGATCCTCCTTTCCATCAGTCTCGTCATCGTCGGCACCATCCTCGGCCAGCGCATGGGCGAGCTCTTCCGCACCCGCTAGTAATACGTCCTATCCGTCCCATTCATCCTATGCTCCTTCTCATCGACATCGGCAATCAACATACCAAATGGGCCTGGGCCATCAGCCCCAAACTCCTCCGCCTCGCCGCCACCACGCCCACTCCCACAATCCCCTCTGCACTTCCCAAAATACTCCCACAAGCCCCTGCCCCCATCAGCGCCATCGTCGTCGCCAGTGTCGTCCCTGCAGCAACAAACCTGCTGCGCTCCTCTCTCAACTCCTGGGCCGCCTCCGTGCCACTATACACCCTCGATTACACTAGTTTCCGCCGCGTCATGCCCACTGAAGTAAAGCCCACCATCGAACCCGGCGCCGACCGCCTCGCCAACGCGCTCGCCCTGCGCGAACTCCACAAGCTCCCCGCCTGCTCCCTCGACGCCGGCTCTGCTCTCACCCTCGAAGTCGTTGACGCCCGCGGCTGCTTCATCAGCGGCGCCATCGCGCCCGGCGCCGCCCTGCAGCTCGCTGCGCTCCAACAAGGCACCTCCCAGCTCGCCCGCATCACCCAGCTCCCCGCAAAAACGCCGCGCCGCGGCGCCACCACCGCCGATGCCATGGCCATCGGCATCCGCGTCGGCCTCGCCGGCGCAGCCTGCGCGCTCATTCATCACGCCGCCTCGCTCCTCAAACAACCCCCCGCAACAATCGTCCTCTCCGGCGGCGATGCCCCGCTCCTCCTCCCCGCTCTCAAACAATCCTTCCCTTCCGTCAAACACGATCCGCTCCTCCCCCTCCGCGGCCTCGCCTGCTTCTACACCCTTCTCAATCCTACACATTGATCAGCACCGCCCGCCCAACTGCCCCCCCATGCTCGCGCCACATTATCGCTCTTCTTACCCGCTTAATATTCAACCTTCCTTCCACCTCTCGCCATTGCTGTTTTTTTTCCAAAAAATATGCTATACTCACCTGCCTAATGTAAAGCATTTCGCGGTATATCGCCGCATAATCGTCATGGATACTATATGAACACCATTGGTCGTACCATGCTGTGCAGCGTCCTCGTCCTCACCTGCAGTGGCGCGTGCACGGCGGCGGTATTGAGCGAACATTTCAATGCATTTACCGGTAACATTGGCACGGATGTCAGCTTAAATCTCGATTCCTACACCCAAGTTCCCGGCTGGTCAGGCCAGAAAATTTTCCCCAGCAACCAAACCGCCAAGCTGGGCAGTGGCAGCGCGCAAGGTATCATTACCACCCCGGCGCTTGACTTGGCAACCGGCGGCGGCACCGCCACCCTGGCCTTCGACGCATGGTGGTGGTCCGCCAGCGATGCCACAAAAATCCAAATCCTCCACGCCCCCGACGGCTCAACTTTTTCTCAACTAGGCACTGACATTCAACTCAGTGCCACCCCCACCCGCTACACCATTACCATAACCGGCGGCGCGGTTGCCTCAAAACTGCGCATCCAAGCCTCCACCGCAGCTAACGAACGCTTCTTCCTCGATAATCTCGAAGTGACGCAAAATGCGTCTCCCGACGATCCCAACATCATCATGCCTGCCTCGCTATCGTTTGGCTTGATTGCGCCCGGCACCGCAGCCACCCAAGCGCTCGCCATCGCCAACAGCGGCGCGCTGACCAATCTCCTCATTTACGCGCTCTCGCCCGCCAGTGGTGCCACCAGCGTGTTTGCCGTGTCAGAACTGCCCAGTCTCATCCCGCCCGCCAGCGCTGCCGTCGCCCGCTTAATCTACCTCCCCGGATTGGTCACCGGCGTTACGCACAGCGCCGTCTTCAACCTCATCTGCAACGATCCGTCAAACCCTACCAATACGCTGGCGCTGTCCGGTGCCACAGAGCGCGGCCCACTCACTGTCTCCAACATCCAGTACACGACCAACCCCAGCGGCATCTCCCCACTCACCAATGAAATTGTTGATGTGACAGCGATTGCCACCTATGTGGACGGCAGCGGCTATGTCATCGCCGATCCCTCCGGCGGCCCGTGGAGCGGCGTCTATGTCTATGACAACATCCGCCGCCCAAACATCGGTGACCAAGTCCGCATCATCGGCCGCGTCGTCGAATACAACAACCTGACTGAAATTGACACGGTGACATCCTATGCCGTCCTGAGCAAATCGAATACTGTGCCCGCTCTCCTCCTGCCTGCCACGGACGTCGCTCAAGAACAATACGAATGCGTCCTCGTCTGCGTCAGCAATCTTACGATCACCAATGAACGCTTCGGCTCCTACGAATGGCAGGTGCAAGATCCTTCCGGCACCTGCCTCGTCAATCATGACTCGTACCGCGCGCTTTACCGCTACATCCCGCGCACCGGCGCCTCCCTCACGGCCCTCTATGGCGTCGTCTGGCAGTTCGGCGCCACCTACAAAATCCAAGTCCGCAACGATGATGACTTCATCGGGCGCCCGGTGCGCGAGTATGCCCTGCATGGCACCGTGATGGCCCCAGACGGCCCGCACAGCAACTGGTATGTGCACGTCTGGGATGATGACATTGTCGCCGTCACGTCAGCCGCGCCCACAGGCGTCCCAATTGTACAAACCGATGGCCTCATTTTCCCCGGCTTGATTGATGCTCATAATCATATTTCCTGGAACTCCTTCCCCACCCTCATGTTCAACAATTTCCCCTACGGCCATCGCGACGAATGGGGTGAAGATGATCCCGAATACGACGCGTGGAAGACCAAACGCAGCCAGGTCACCGGCCATGCGCGCGTGCAGGAAAGCCAGAAGAAAACCATCTCCAAATTCGGCGAACTGCTCCAACTCATGGCCGGCTGCGTGACCATCCAAGGCGAAAGCGCGCCCTTCAGCGCCGAGATCAATCACCCCGTCATGATGCTCTTCAATGTCGAGCAGTTCCCCTCGCGCATCTATGCCAACATCTTTCCCTGGCGCATGGACGCCTCAACCGCCGCCCGTGTCAAAGCCCGCGTGGACGGCGGCGCAATCAACTCCACCTTGATTCACTTGTGCGAAGGGCCTGACGCCACCTCCCTGGCGCAATTCTACACGTGGAAAAATTTCGGCCTCCTCACCAACGCCACCGCCATCATCCATGGCACCTCCCTCGGCTCAAACGAATTCGCCCAGCTGGCTGCTGCAGGCGGCAAACTCCTTTGGTCGCCCATGTCCAATATGAAATTGTACGAAGCCACCGCCAACGCCGCCCTGGCACATCAGCTCGGCGTCGTCGTCGGCTTGTCGCCCGACTGGACGCCCAGCGGCGGCGCCAATATGCTCGAAGAACTTGGCTACGCCTGGTATCTCAACGCCGTCCTCTTCAGCAACTACTTCTCGCCGCGCCAGATGGTGGACATGGTAACGATTAACAACGCCATTGCGTGTGGTTTTCCAGACCGCTACGGCCAGCTTGCTCCAGGTTACAACGCTGGTATCGCGGTCATCTCTTCCGTAACAAATGATCCATACTTGTCGTTGATTCATGCCCGGCCCAAAGATGTAAAACTGACTATCATAGATGGCACGCCGCGCTATGGCGACCCGCCCCTCCTCCAGGCTCTCGGCGTCACAGGTGAGATCGTCAACGTGCATGGCGTGGATAAAATGTTCAATATCGCGGTCAGTCATCCGTTCCTCAGCTACGGCACGGACACAGTTGCCAATATCCTCGCCAATCTGCGCGCCGCCCACGCCACCCTCACCCCCTCCGGCGAGCTCGAACCCGACGAGCTGCAATTCCTCGACCTGCACCTCTTGCAGCGCGGTCCCGACACCGTGCCGCCGTTCCGCGCCGAAAATCCCATCGCCACTCCCCCGAATGGCGCGCAACTCATTGAGGGCGACCCCACTCAACTCCGCTTCCGCCGCCAGGATTTCTGGGATAACGAAACCGACAGCCGTACCCTCATTCACCGCCAAATCGCTATTGTCCCCCAAGGCCAGCCCGCCACGGTACTGCAGGTTATTGCGTCAAACATCACCAATTACACGGCCGCACAGAACAAGGAAGTGATTGTCACGTTTGTCCCCGGCTTCGTCGCGGGCACTACGAATTGCCACTTCCGCTTCATCACGGCCGACCGCTTTGACAATCCACGCACTACGCTTGTCAGCGCAGTAACATTCACCGTGGTGCCTGAACCAACGGGTGGTGTGATTGTCTTGTTGGCCACACTCTCTTGTCTGCGCCGCGCCCCGCGCCATGGAGGCCGCTCATGATCACCGCACTGCGTGGCACCGTGGATATTCTCCCGCCGGATACCGCTCTCTGGCAGCACGTCGAACAGTGTGCGCGCGACGTCTTCGCCCGCTACGGTTTCGCCGAGATGCGCACCCCCATCTTTGAACAAACCGATTTGTTCGTCCGCTCCATCGGCGATACCACTGACATCGTCGAAAAAGAAATGTACACCTTCCCCGATCGCAAAGGCCGCTCCCTCACCCTCCGCCCCGAAGGCACGGCCTGCATCGTGCGCGCCTGCCTTGAACACAAATTGTTTGCCCCCGGCAAACTGCTCAAATTCTTCTACACCGGCCCCATGTTCCGCTACGAACGCCCCCAAGCCGGCCGCCAACGCCAGTTCCATCAAACCGGCGTCGAACTCTTCGGCACCTACAGCCCCCTCGCCGACGCCGATGTCATCGCCATGATGGTCCATTTTCTTGAATATGCGGGCGTCAACAAGGTCCTTGTACAGCTCAATACACTCGGCGATGCTGAAAGCCGCGCGGCCTATTGCACGGCACTGCGCGCCTATGTTATGCCTCTTTTCGCGCAGCTCTGCCCCGATTGCCAGCGCCGCGCCGAACGCAATGTCCTGCGCGTGCTTGACTGCAAAGTGCCCTCCTGCAAAGCCATATTCTCCGCCCCCAACGTGCCGCGCACCACCACAACACTGAGTGCCGCAGCCCAGCAGCACTACGATGCCGTCCGCCGCGCGCTCGACGCCCTCAAAACCCCTTATGTCGAAGACCCCCGCCTCGTCCGCGGCCTCGATTACTACACCCACACCATTTTCGAAGTCCGCCATGGCGCCCTCGGCGCTCAAGACGCCCTCGGCGGCGGCGGCCGCTACGACGGCCTGGTCAAGCAAATGGGCGGCCCAGAAACCGGCGCCGTGGGCTTCGGTATTGGCTTGGAGCGTCTCGTCATCGCCTTGCGCGGCACGCACACCTCACCGCACGAGCGCCCGCCCGACGTCGCCCTCGTCGCTCTTGATGCCACTGCACTGCAGGACAACCTCGTGCTCGCCGCTCTCCTCCGTGCCAAGGGCCTCTCTGTGCTCTCCAATTATGATCTCCAATCCGTCAAAGCCCAAATGCGCCAAGCCAACAATGCCGGTGCCGCATGGGTAATCTTGCAAGGTGAAGACGAACGCTCGCAAAGCCTGGTTAAACTCAAAAACATGCGCGCCGGCACCGAACGTCTATGCACACTTGACGAAGCCATCTCACACCTCACCTCATCAAACCCATGAGATAACGTACCCTCGCTCATGTCCCTTGTGTCCCTCGTGTCCCTTGCGTCCTTTTTGTCTCTTTTGTCTTTCCCGCCCCTCCCCTCCATTCCGTCCATTCCGTCCATTCTGCCCATTCCACCACTCCGCCCCTCATGACCACCTCCCCCGCTCCATACACCTTCCGCCGCGCTCAGCCTGAAGATATCCCCCCGGCGTTGTCTGGCGCCCATACGAGACTACAGACGGCCCGGCATTGTTTGAGTTGTACCTGCACCAGTCTCCCCGCTTCGCCCGCACGGCCAGCGACATGGACGTGATGATTCGCACGCGCACTTGCGGCGCGCAGACTTTCACCGCCCGCCGCAACGGCAACCCCGCCGCCTGGCGCCCTGCTCTGCCGCTCCCGCTCTGCCCCTACGGCCTCGACTACATTTGAACATCCCGCCCTGCGCCGTTCCCCGCGGCGCCTCACATCAAAAGATACACCGCACCCGCTGCCGCCAGTATCTGCATCACAATCGCAAATATTCTCTGTGGAATAAATCGTACAAATAAATAACCACCAGCTCCTCCTACCAATATAGCTGGAATTAACACCCCGTTCAACGCCAGTGAATCGCGCGTAATCAAACCAAGGTGTGCCGAAAACGGCAGCTTAAACAAATTCATGCACAAATACCCCCACGCCATCGTCCCCGCAAACATTCTCTTGTCAAGCTGCAACATCAACAGATACAACATCATAATCGGACCAGAGGCATTCGCCGTCATTGTCGTAAACCCCGCCAAGAGCCCAATCAGCGCAGCCAATACCACATGCGTGCGGCACACCGCAACATACTCGTGCGCCATGGCATACTGCAGCACAAGCAGCACAAGCACCATCACGCCAATCATCGGTTTCAGCGCCGCATCGCTGATACTGTGCATAACAAAATAACCGGCCACCACCCCCGCCGCCGCAAACGGAAAAAGCCGCACCAATACATCCCACCGCGCGTACCGCCGGTACAACAAAACACCCAGAAGATCTCCAAAACAAAGTAGTGGCAAAAGTACTCCTGTTGACGTTTTCGCCGGAAACACACTAGCCATCAGCGGAATAACTACCATCGCTCCGCCAAATACACCCGTCTTCGCCGCGCCAATCAGTACCGCCGCACCCGCCACAATCACCCACTCACCTAATGTCAGCCCCTCTATCACGTCCTTATTTAGCCCCGCGCACAATATACCTCAAACAACACGTCCCAGCATCACACATCACCTCCAGCCGCCTCCCCTGCTCATCCACAAGATAGAGCGGCCTGCGCAACGCCTTACCGCGCGCCGTTTGCACACACAGCCCCCACTCGTACAGCACGCAGAAGCGCGTCGTCATCACAACCTCGCCCTCCAGCGTCGTACGCGCGTCGCCCCCCAGGGCAATTTCGCGTACCCCATGCCGCCGGTAAAATGCCGCCGCTTTTTCATTCAGTACATTCCCCCGCATGTCCAGCGTCTCTGCCGGATACTTCGCCTCCATGCAGCGCGGCCGCACTGCCAGCTTCGGGCGCAGCGCCAACCGCGTTGCCCGTAACAGCTCGCTCACTTTCCGCCGCGCAGCGTTTAACCATGCAACGGTCGGCAGCACAAGCTCGTCTGTCGCCACCTCCACACCTTCACAGCAAAATTCCGTCCCGCCAAGCTTCTCAAATGCCCGCTGCACACGCCCGCGTATCTCTGCCTCATTCCGCGCCGGCACCCCAGCCCACGGAAAACCTACGCACGCCGTCGTCCCGTCCTCGTCGCATACTCGGCACCGTGCCTCGCCCCCCTCCACCGCAATTTCAAATCGCACACCTATCGTCCGCACCGGCCGCGCCCTCTCCAGCATGCCCATAAACACACGGTCATAATTCCGATATACCATTGTCCCCCGCACAAGCCCCGCCGCATCGTTCACCACTGCCCGCTGCCCATACGCTTCGTTCACTCGCGTCCCGCACAGCTCGTGGTGTTGGTTAAAAAAACTGATCCCATCGCCGTTTGTCAGTTCCGCTTGTGTGGCAATTTCTACCACCTTTCCCTCTATCTTCCGCACAACCCCAAGAGGTTCTCCTATCCATTTCGGGCTCGCTGGCTCGCTCATCCGCTCGCTGCGGCCACTGATGAAATAGCTCGTATAGCCGCGGTTGAACGTCTTGCGCACATCCGGCTCAAACCCCGGCTGGCTTCGCCCTGACGATACCCGCGCATCCCCGCGCACCGCGATGACCTCATCCAGCCGCGCACGGTACCACGCCACCGTATTCATCACGTATTCTCGCTCTTTCAGCCGCCCTTCTATCTTAAAACTCGACACACCGGCTGCAACCAACTCCGCCAGACGCTCTGTCAGATTAAGATCCTTTAACGATAAGAGATGCGCAGGACCCGCCAGCACGGCGCCATCCCGGTCCTGCAGCGTGTATCGCAACCGGCACGGCTGCGCGCATGCTCCACGATTCCCGCTCCGCCCGCCGCGCGCATAACTTAAATAGCATTGCCCGCTGTAACATACGCACAACGCCCCGTAAATGAAGCATTCCAGCTCAATCTCCGGCGCCGCCACTCGAATCGCGCGAATCTCTTCTAGACTCAGTTCACGCGCTAAAATTGCGCGCGTAAACCCAGCCTCTTCAAGAAATTTCACCCGCTCCGGCGTGTGGTTGTGCATCTGCGTGCTGGCGATCAGCGCAACAGGCGGCAGGGCGCATTCCAACAGCCCCACATCTTGAATAATCACTGCATCTGCACCGGCACGATACACATCCCAGATCACCTGCACTGCGTCATCAAGTTCATCATCCCGCAGCAGCGTGTTCACCGCAACATACACGCGCGCCCAGTAGCGGTGCGCATACTCGCACAGCGCCTGAATCTCCTCTACACTGTTGCCCGCATGTTCCCGCGCACTAAACCGCGCCGCGCCAATATATACTGCATCAGCGCCACAATCTATCGCCGCCTGCCCGCATGCCACGTCCTTCGCCGGCGCCAGTAACTCTAAGCGCGTCTTCCCATTCACTCTGGCACCCGGCGGCCAATCAGCCGCAATACCCCGTCGAGAATCGTCAGCGGATGCGGCGGGCACCCAGGCACGTACAAGTCCACCGGCACGATTCCATCCACCCCGTCGCATGCCTCGCGATGTCCGCGGTAAATGCCGCCACTAATGGCACACGCCCCAACGGCTATCACTATCTTCGGCGCCGGTATCGCGTCGTACGTCGCCCGCAGGGCTGCTTCCATATTGCGTGTCACCGGCCCGCTCACAATCATGCCATCCGCATGCCGCGGCGATGCCGCAATGTGGATGCCAAACCGGCTCAAATCAAACACTATCGTGGTCAACACGTTCGTGTCTGCTTCACACGCGTTGCAGCCACCCGCGCTCACATGCCGCAGCGTCAGCGCCCGCCCCAGCACCCGCCGCACACTGCCAATCAACGGCTCCACACGCGGCAGCGTGCCGCCCGTGACGCATAACGCCCGCCGCGTCCGCGCTGCCAGCCGGTAATCGCGTGTAAACTGTATCGCCCCATGTCCGCACGCGCGCTCGCACGCGCCGCAAAATACGCACAATCCAAGATCAATCTGCACGCGCGCCCCTTCCCGCGGCCCTTCACCCCCAACCGGCCGCACTGCCAGCGCTCCCGTCGGGCACGCCCGCACCGCCTCCTCACACCGCTCCGGGCACCGCGGTAACGCAAGCTGCGGCACCCCGCGAAACCGCTCCGGCAACTCCGGCGCCTGCCCCGGATATGCCACCGTCCGCCGCCCTTGCCGCACACGCTCAACTATCGCCTTTATCATACATCTGTCCTATACGTCCTATACGCCCCACCCTTCTCACAAATCATGCCCGCAATATGACAAATTAAAACTCTTGTTGCACAACGGAAAATTCGATATCTCCTCCCCGCGCATCGCCAGCGCCAATCCAAACCAATTATGAAACGACGGATCAACAATCTTGTACCCCCCAATGCGCCCGTCCGAGTCTGTCTGCATGATGTGACACACTTCTCCGCGCCACCCTTCCGCCAGCGATACCACCAGCCTCTCCGGCGCCAGCTTCCCGCTCACGTTCTGCACCGCATCCGGTGCCAGCAGCCCCAAATACTCTCGCACCGCCTCAAGCGAGCGTTGTACCTCAATCCAGCGCACATACGCCCGCGCAAACACATCCCCGCTCGCATACGTCGCCACCGGCACATGTGTCAGCCGGTAAATCCCCGTGGGAAAATCAATCCGCACATCACGTGCCACCCCGCACGCCCGCGCCGCTACTCCCACCAGCCCCACCTCTTCACATTGTGCGCGCGTCAGCCGCCCCGTCCCTTCAAACCGGTCCAATACCGACGGTGTATCCCATAACAATTCCACCGCGCCTCGCGTGTCCCGGGCTATCGCTTCCAACCGTATCAGCATCTGCTCTGCTCGCGCTGCATCCACCGCCCACTGCACGCCCCCCGGCCGTACCAGCCCGCGCCCAAACCGGCTCCCGCACACCGCCGCCGTCAAATTCAAAAAATCGCCCCGTAACCGCCCGCAGAATGATGCCGTCGGCAGATACGCCACATCATTCGCCAGCGCACCCAAGTCTCCCGTGTGATTCGCCAGCCGCTCCAACTCCAGCGCCAGCCCGCGCACTACCTGCGCATGTGGCGGTACGCTGCATCCACTCAACGCCTCATACGCCTGGCAATACGCCAGCGTGTGCGCTATTGTGCTGTCTCCCGCCGCGGTCTCCATGTAGTGCACGGTGCGTGCATCCGGCCCTCCTTTTAGCATGCGTTCAATCCCGCGATGCTGATATCCAAGCTCTATCTCTAAATGCAGCACACGCTCCCCGTCACACTGAAACCGGAAGTGCCCCGGCTCGATAATCCCCGCATGCACCGGGCCCACAGCCACTTCGTGAATGTCCGCCCTTTCTACGCGAAAATAGTCCGTGACGCCAGGCAACGGCGCCTCCCCATACATAGCTCCCGCCCCGCGCCACGGCGCATGAAAGCGTAACGGCTTCAGCCACGGATGCCCGTCCGGCATGATCCGCCATTGCTCGTACAGCTCACGTTCAAACCAGTGCGCCTGCACACAATCAGGCGTCAATGCCGCATACCGCTCGCCCGGCTCCGTCAGCAGCACTTCACAGATGCCTCCCGCATCGTCCGCAAGCACCGCCACCATGCGCAGCGTATCTCCCGGCATCACGCACAGTGCCGCCAGGCGCGCACCGTTCATCACACGTTCCACCACATGCGTCCGAAACTGCCCTATGCCTACACACGGAATATCCTCCTTCCGCACTGGCTCACAGTTGTGAACAACTGCTCCAATGGCCGCACTCATAGCCCGCCGCCTAGCGCCGCTGCCGCGCGCTGTAAAAATTCCCACAACCCCGCCGGCACATATACTCCCAACACCAGTGTCACTCCTAACAACACCAGTGGCGGCACCACAAGCGCCGCCGGTTCGCGCTCACGCGCCTCCGCCTTGCCCTGCGCTGGCACACCGCCCGTCATCTCAATCACAATTTTCGCCATGCCTGCAACAATCGCCGCCAGCCCGCCAAGATACAGCACGCTGATCACCCAGCGCCCGCTTTCCAGCGCGCGCGCCGCTATCGTATACTCACTGATGAACGCGCCAAACGGCGGCGTCCCGGTAATCGCAAAAAAACCAGCCAGCCAAATCACCGCCGTCCATGGCAACCGCCTGCGTAATCCACGCACATCTTCCACCTGCTTGCTGTGGCACGTCTCCAGAACCGTCCCCGCTGCCATAAACAGCGCCGCTTTCGTCACCGAGTGATTCACCGCATGCAGCAACGCACCGCTCACCGCTTGCCCTCCCAACCCCACTCCCAGCATCACGATCCCCATGTGCTCCACGCTTGAATATGCCAGCATGCGCTTATAGTCACTCTGCCCCATAATGAATACCGCCGCCACGATCACCGACGCAATTCCTAGCACGATCAAAATATCTTGGCTAAATCCCCCTGTCTCATGCGCCACGCACACCTGATGCGCCCGCATGACCCCCAGCGCCGCACAGTTTAACAACGCGCCCGACAACAGCGCCGAAACCAGCGACGGCGCCTCGCTGTGCGCGTCTGGCAACCACGTGTGCAGCGGCGCCAGCCCCACCTTCGTCCCATACCCCACCGCAAAACAGATGAAGCTGATCTTCAACCACTCAACCTGCACCATGCGTCCAGATGCCACTAATCGCTCCAATGTCAAATCCGCCGGCGACGCATGCGCCGGTATCCCCGCCGCCAGAAATACCGTCCCCAACAACGCCAGCGCAATTCCCACCGAGCAGATCAGCACGTATTTCCATGTCGCTTCCAACGACCGCTGCGTGCGGTGAAAATAAATTAACGGCGCGCTGGCCAGCGTCGTCGCTTCCATTGCCACCCACAGCAAGCCCAGGTGCCTGCTCGCCGTCACCAGGGTCATCGTTCCCAAAAACGCCAGCAGGCAACTGCAAAAAATCCGCTCTGATTCATTGTGCTCGTGCACGTGCAGCCCGGGTGTGTGCTGCCGTTGCAAATACACCACAGTGTAGATGCTCACTGCCAGAAACAACGCACTGCTGATCCCCAGCACGAGCATGCCTGCTTCGTCAAGCCCAAGCCATGCCCCCGCACGTATCTCCGGCCGCACGGCAACACATGCCACCGTCCCCGCACCATGCAGCGCCGCCACTGCCACAAGCACCGCCCGCCGCACCCCAGCCCGCTGCGGCACCAATGCCACCACCGCTCCCACAAATGGCAGCATCACTAACAGCCGCGTCATTGCTCCGCCTCCTTCCCCGCGCGCCAGTCCGCCAGCTCGTCCATCGCCTGCGTGTCTATGTGATCAAACTCACGGCTGATGTGAAATATCGCAATCCCCATCACGAACACGGCCACAAACGCATCTAACAATATCCCCATCTCAATCACAAACAATTGCTGTGGCACTAGTACCACACTCAACAGATAAATCCCGTTCTCCAACGTCAGATACCCCACCACCTGCGTCAACGCTAACACGCGGCTCACTATCAGAAACAATCCCGTCAACACCGTGAACATCGCCACCGGAACTGCCAGCCCCGACACTGCAGCACCTAACGGCAACCGCCCGCACAACCAGCACGAACCAGCCAGCATCAGCACCCCTGCCAGCACCGAAACGGGAAAACTTACGTAGACTTCTATCTCGCGCCGTACTCCTGCCGCATACAACGCTCGCCACAACAATCGTGGAAACACAATCCCTTTCATTACCAACGTCACAGCGCTAACACCAACTGCCTGCAGTCCTAACCCGTGTCCGTGCACTACCAGCGGCACTAACGCCGCCACTATGCCCTGCACGGCCACAATCCGAATGTATGCACCCAGCCGGCTCGAACCCAGCAACAACAGGCACGTCAGCACCATCACCACCATGCTCACTTCCATCACCATCACCTGCATCATCTCCGCCACATCTCAATGATCAGCGCCAGCAACGCCAGCGCACCCGCACCCGCCGCCAGTTGCGGTAGCTTGTTCATCCGCCAGCGCGCCATGCTCGATTCCACCACCCCTATCACACACATCACCACCACAACTCCCGCCACTCCCGCCATTGTCTCCATCCACCACGCCCGCCAGCCAGGCATGATCATGTTCACACACAGTACTCCCCACACCCACATCTTCAGCGCATGCCCATACTGCATCAGCGCCAAATCCGGCCCGCTGTGGTCTAACACCATTACTTCGTGGATCATCGTCAGCTCCAAGTGCGTCGCCGGGTCATCCACCGGCACGCGCGCCGTCTCGATGATCATCATCACACACATCACTGCGCACACCAGCACCAGCACCGGCCACTGCGCCGTCCATACCCCCCCCGTGCATCACCGTGCAGATCTCCGCCAGCGTGCAGCCCTCCGTCTGCCGCACCACCACCGCCAGCGCAATCAGCAGCGCCGGCTCGCTCATCACCCCCAACATCATTTCCCTGCTCGCTCCCATCCCTTCAAAACTCGACCCCGTGTCCAAAGCCGACAGCACGGTCAGCACGCGCGCCAGTCCCAACACCAGCACAAATACCACCACGTCGCCCTTGAATGAAATCACTCCCCGCGCCCCGGCAAACGGCATCATCAACACTGCCACTCCCAGTGCCGCAACAATCACCGCCGGCGCCATGCGCAGCATCCACGTGCTCGTCGTGCTGTACACTACCCCCTTCTGCACCAACTTGACAAGCTCAACGTACGGCTGCCACAACGGCGCACCGCTACGGCCTGCCATCCGCGCTTTTATACGCACGATAATACCCCCCAGCAATGGCGCCAGCGCCAATCCTAATACTGCATCCGCCCACGCCCGCACCATCATCGTGCCTTCCATAACAATATCAACAGCAGCGTCACCACAATGTACATCAAATACAAATGCACGCGTCCGTGCTGCAACATGCGCACTCGCTCCATTACTTTTCCTAATTCGCACAACGGCGCATACAACCGCCGCACCACCCCATCGTCTACCTCCCGTCTCACTTCCGCGGCGCGCGGAAATGCCCCCGCTTCCATCGCCCATTCCTCGCGCATCCCCACGATCCATCCGAATAGCCGCACAACCGGCTGCACAAACGACATCCCCGTGTACTGCATGCGCGCAGTCGGCTGCACATACCCACAGCCCCACGTCGGCTGCACTGCACTCCCCGCTCCTGCCCGCAGCCGCCGCCGTCCTGCATATATAACCGCTCCCACCCCCGCCACAGTCAAAACCACACTGCTCATGCCCGTCAACAATCCAAACGGTACGCCCATCACTCCCGGCTTCAGCGTGCCCGTCAGCGCCGTCAGCGCTGGTTCACATGCCATCAACGTCACTGGCGCCCCGCAGCCCGTCATCACGCACAAACCTGCCAATATCACCATCGGCATGCGCATCCCCATACCCACTTCTTCCGCCACCTCGCTTGCCCTGCTCCGCGCTTCCCCTAAAAATGCCACCCCATATAGCATCACGCTGCACAGCGCCGCCAGCCCGCCCGTCAATGCCAACCCTCCCAGCGCCACCAGCCCCGCTGCCGCGTCCGCCCCCGCCGCCTGCATGCCATACAGCCCGCTCATCAGCACCAACGCCTCACTCACACCTCCGTTCAATACCGGCGCCCCTGCCATCGCCAGCACGCCCGTACACATCACCACGCCAGTCCACCGCATCCGCCGCGCCAATCCGCCCAGTTCCCCAAGCATCCGTGTCCCTGTCCTCTGCACCACCGCACCGGCACCCATAAACAACAACCCCTTGAACAATCCATGATGCAGCACATGCAGCAACGCGCCCGCAAACCCGCATATGCTCATCACCGGCATCTCCAGCGCCCGCCCCAACACCCCGCAGCCAACTCCAATCATGATAATGCCCACATTATCAACACTGCTGTACGCCAACACCCGTTTCATGTCTCGCTGCACAATCGCATGCATCGCTCCCACAACTCCCGTCATCACTCCTATCACAATCAAACTCCATCCCCACCATGCCGCCGGCTCCCCCAACAACACCAACATGCGCATCATCCCATACACGCCCGTCTTGATCATCACACCCGACATCAGCGCCGACACATGGCTCGGCGCCGCAGGATGCGCTTCCGGCAGCCACACATGCAGCGCTACCAGCCCTGCTTTTACACCAAATCCTGCCACTGCCAGCACAAACAACAACCCCGCCTGCGGCACCACGCTCCCTCCACTGCTAAATGCTTCGCACCCCCGCGCAGCGCCCAGCATCACAAACAGCCCTATCAAAACCGCCGTGCCTGCATGTGCCGCCACCAAATACAACCACCCCGCCTCGCGCACCTCCGCCCGCTCGTCGTCCATCGTCACCAGAAAGAACGACGCCACTGTCATCACTTCCCATGCGCTCAAAAACAACACCGCATTCCGCGCCATGAACACTATCGCCATGCTTGCCAGCAACCATGCATACCACCACCACGCTGCCAGCCTCTTGCTCCAACTCTCATGCGATAAATACTCCTGCCCATACACTGCCCCGCTGCCCCCACAATGCTCAACGGCAGCATGAACCACGCACTCAACCCGTCAAGCTCTATCGCCATGCGTGCATACGGCAGCGGCCATGCCCGGTCATACCTCAACACCCCACCGCCCACCAGCACCCGTATGCTCACAACCGCCCACCCCACACATGCCGCGGCTATGCTCCACACAATCACGCGCTCAAAAGCAGCACACCACCCCCTCTTTCTTCTTCCCTTCGCCTCCATACCCATCTCACCCTTCTACTTCATCCCCCCTTCCACTCGCGCCGCTTCCTGCAATATCTTCTCCCGCGCTTCCTGCTTTATTACACATTCCTTAAACCGCGCATCCCGCAGCGCAAACGCAATCCGCGACAACAAATGCAAATGCGCCCGCACATTCGCACTGATCACCGTAAACAAACATGTCACCGGCTTCCCATCCAACGCCCCAAATTCAACCGGCTGATCCAAAAAACATAATGACACCAATGACTGCGCGGTGTGCAGCACCACCGGATTCCGCACGTGCGGTATCGCAATCCCATCACCTACCGCCGTCGTTGCCAGCTCCTCACGCGCCATCAATACCCGCAAAAAAAATTCACGGTCCACCTCCTCCGGCAGCCGTATAACTTCCATCATCGCACGTAATGCCGCCTCCTTCGTCTTCCCTTCCACTCGATAGTATATCCCCCCACGCCGCAACGCCTCCGCCAGCCCCGGCAATGGCTGCACTCCGATCTCCGGCTCACTAAACATCTCCGGCGCTACCCCGATCTTCCGCGCCGTTGCCCATTGCAGCAACTCCGCGCGGTTGAACCGGTACTGGTCCATTATCTTATACGCCGGTATCGCCTCCAACTGTATCCACCGGTACACCGTGCGCTCCGTAACATTCAATAATTTTGATACATCGCGTACTGTCAAATCCATATCTCACCCTCTTATTGTTCTCACTTCATTATTTTACACAATTTGTCGTATAATGTCAATACCTGTCGCCTTGTGTCTCACCAGATCGCTGCTCCTCCCTCTCGTCTATCCTTTCCCTCCCCCAGCTCCAGCAAATCTCTTTCACCTCCAGCTGCTCTCTATCCCTGGTTCCGGCGACTAGCAACATAGGCGTGGAGGGGCAGCGGCCTCGCTGCCCTTGTGCCCCGCGTGCATAAGGCCGCCGGGCCGGCGACCCTCCGTAATGATTTCCATGCCACTCATGGGAGGGGCAACGGCCTCGTTGCTCCCATGCCCCGCCCGCATAAGGCCGCCAAGGCCGGCCGCCCTCTCTAGTCGCCGGATCTAGGTATCCCGGCCCGTTGACTTACCCCGCCCATTCCGCTACAATCTCATCCATGAAGCCTCATATTCTCTTCATCTACGCCGACCAGCATCGCTACGACTGCATGGGCAACTCCGGCCATCCACTCGTGCGTACACCCCATCTTGATCTGCTCGCCCGCGACGGCGTCTCGTTCTCCAACGCCTTCACCCCCATCCCCATCTGCGTCCCTGCCCGCTGCTCCCTCCTCTCCGGCCAATGGCCCTCTCAACACAGTGTCGTTTTCAACTACGTCGGTGAAACTTTTAAACCCCTCGATCCCGCTCAACTCCTCAACCGCGCCAATCATCCCGCCTGCGCGCCGCAGCTCCCACGCCTCCGCGCCCGCCTCCTCTGGTGGATGCAACATACCCACGACCGCCTCCTCAACCAATGGACCCGTACCCAACTCTCCGGCTCCCGCATCCACCCAGCCACCTAAATGTCCGTTTCTTCCATGTTTTTGTCTTACTTATCCCTTGCAGCTATCCCCTTTTTTTGCTATCGTATCACCAACCCTTTTTTTAACACACTACCGAACCAACCATGAAATACTCCTCGCTCCTTCTCTCCCTTCCCCTCCTGTGCTCTACCTCCGCCCACGCCCTCTTGTTCGCTTATGATGGCTGCGCCTATAACGAGTCTCCTTTCCCCGCCGGCGTCCATTCCTTCCCAGCTGGCGGCTCTGGCTTCAACACCAAATGGATCGGCACATACGTCGCCAGCGGCTTCATGCGCGTCGAATCCGCTTCCCCAGGCCTCGTCTACCAGTTCGGCGTCTCCTCCGATTATCTCCTCGTCACCAACAACCGCTTCCGCACCACGGAAATCGGCGCCGACGCCGAAATCTCCACCAACTACGAGCAACGTATCCTCGCCTCCTCCCGCGCCACTCGGCAATTGTCCACCTTCGGCCGCGCCGCTTGGCTCACTCCCAGCAACCGCTTCGGCCGTATCGGCACCACTAACTGGTTCAGTTTCCTTGCCCGCTTCGAATCCGGCGACTCCTCCCAGCGCTTTGGCATCTCCCTCAACATCGGCCTGCAAAACAACTTCCCCTACGAGTTCTTCATCGGCAAGCCCGCCGGCTACTCAACCTGGGGCATCATGGGCAAAAGCAACGTCGTCGCCGCCTCTTCCGTGGATGCCACTGATGGCACTACTGCCTTTCTCGTTACCCGCATCATCTACGGCAGCCCTGATGCGCTCGTCCACATGTGGATCAATCCCCTCACACGTACGCAACCCGACCCCGATCAGGCCAACCTTTCACTCAATGTCCCGCAATTCGAGTTCAATTACCTCGATGTCATGTCTCTCGGCCTGTCTGAAGCACCCCGCACCGGCCTCGACGAAATCCGCTTCGGCTCGGAATGGTCCGACGTCATGCCCCTCGGCCCGCAACCACCCAAATTTGTGGGCACTCCAACAAACCTCGCCCCTCTTGATGCTGCGCTGGATCTTTCCATCACGCCCACCGTGCAGGCCTCCGTCTTCAACGGCGCAGGCAATGACGACTTACACATCGGCTCACAGTTCAAGTTCATCTCGCTCGGCGGCGTGGAGCGCACCCTCAGCACCGGCGGACTCACCAGCATTCGTGTCCCCGCTGGTGTTCTCAACCATGCCACCCGCTACTCCTGGCAGGTGCGCTACCTTGGCACCAACAACTCGAGCTGGAGCGAATGGTCTGTACCCACTACATTCACCACCCTGCCTGGCATGCCGCGCCTCATGGCTTACGACGGTGGCGCCTATCCTGTCACCAATATCCTCGCCGGCCGCAACGGCGGCTTCGGCTGGGGCGCCGCATGGCAGGCCCAAACCTGGAATACCACCCCACCAGGCACGTATTACTTCACTCAAGTCGCGGTTACTAACCCAGGCTTAACATACAGTGAGCTCGACACCACCAGCAATCGCTTCCTCACTACCCCCCTCGGCTGGTCCTATGGCGATTGGGGCAACACAGACCAGACACCGTTTAGCCGCGCACGCCGCCTCCTCGCCCTCGACGGCAATATGCACCTCCTCAACGCCAACAACACCTTCGGCAAGCCCGGCACCACTAACTGGATCAGCTTCCTCCTCCACTTCGAGTCCGGTTCCCCTACCGACTTCGGCGTAGAATTCGCTGCTGACAATAATCCCAATACTGAAGGCCTCCTCGCCATTGGCTGTGTGCCACTCACTACCTTCCTCGGCGCATGGGTGCCAGGTACCGATCCTCTAGTCGCCTCCACCTCTACTAACCCCGCCGACGCTGGCACCGCCTTCCTCGTCGCCTGCCTGATCTCCGCCGATCCCGAAGATTCCCTGCTCCTTTACGTCAATCCACCCCTCGGCCCCACACCTCCTCCTTCTCCCTCCGCCTCCCTCCCCGCCATCCCCCACCTCCAATTCGACCGCCTCGGCCTCCGCGCCTCCGGCACCCCCTCTCCCTTCGCCGCCCTCGACGAACTCCGCTTCGGAGAAACATGGCTAAGCGTCACTCCCATCATCCCTGAACCCGCCGCGCTCATCGGCTTCTTCACCCTCGCCCTCCTTCGCCGCCGCTCCTTCCTCCCCTTGAATAGGCACCTCCCCAGCCACCCTATCCCCTCGCCCTCCCCTTAACTATACGTCCTATACGTCCCATACGTCCTATCCCTCCTACCCCGCAACGCCATGTCACTCAACATCCTCTACCTCCACTCCCACGACACCGGCCGCTATATTCAACCCTACGGCCACGCCATCCCCACTCCAAACCTCCACCGCCTCGCTGAACAGGGCGTCCTCTTCCGCCACGCCTTCTGCGCCAACCCTACCTGCTCCGCCAGCCGCGCGGCCTTGCTCACGGGCGCGTACCCCCACGTCAACGGTATGACCGGCCTCGCCCACCGCGGCTTCCGCCTCAACGACTACTCCCAGCATATCGTCCACACCCTCCGCGCCCATGGCTATGAAACCGTCCTGTCCGGCATTCAGCACGAAGCATCGCATCACGATGGTGAGCCGTGGAAGACGATCGGCTACGACCGCTGTCTCGGCGGCCACGAAACTGCTCATACCCGCGCCGCTGATTTCCTCGCTCAGCCCCATCCCAAACCCTTCTTCCTGAGCGTCGGCTTCTTCGAAACTCACCGCGCCTTCCCTGAACACCATCCCGATGACGATCCCCGCTATTGCCTCCCCCCCCTCCCCATCCCAGATACCCCTGATACCCGCGAAGACATGGCTCGCTTCAAAGCCAGTGCCCGTATCCTCGACGCTAAAATCGGCCATGTCCTCGACGCCCTCGATCGCAATGGCCTCGCCGCCAACACCCTCGTCATCTGCACCACCGACCACGGCATCGCCTTCCCCCGCATGAAATGCACCCTCACCGACGGCGGCATCGGCGTCATGCTCATCATGCGCGGCCCCGCCGGCTTCTCCGGTGGTAAAGTCATCGACGCCCTCGTCAGCCACATTGACATCTTCCCTACCCTCTGCGATCTCCTCGATATCCCGCGCCCCGCGTGGCTCCAAGGCGTCTCCATTCTCCCCCTCATCACCGGCGCCGCACCTTCCGTCCGCAACGAAATCTTCGCGGAACTCAATTACCACGCTGCCTATGAACCCCAGCGCTGCATCCGTACCGCCCGCTACAAGTACATCCGCCGCTTCGACGGCCGCTCCGCTCCTGTCCTGCCTAATTGTGATGATGGCCTCACCAAATCCCTCTGGCTTCACCACGGCTGGCGTGAACTCGCGCCCCCCGCCGAAGCCCTCTATGATCTCATCTTCGATCCCGCCGAATCCTGCAACCTCATCCGCCACCCTCACTACAAAACTGTCCGTAACGACCTCCGCCGCCGCCTCGCCCGCTGGATGAAAACTACCCACGATCCGCTCTGCCACACCGACGTCCCTGCACCCGACTCAGCTCAAGTCAACGATGCCAACGCGCTCTCCCCCAACGAGCCTACTCTGCCCGTCGAAGCCATCCGCGCTTCCCACACCCGCCCGTCCCCCGCATGAATCCCTCTATCTCAAGTCGCAAATCTCAAATTGTAAATCGTAAATCGTAAATTGTAAATTGTAAATCGTAAATCGTAAATCGTAAATCCTTATGTCTATCGGCGTCTGTTGCAGCCCAGAACAGTCCAGTACCTTCGCAGCCGCTGGCTTTGACTTCATCGAGATTAACGTCCAAGCTCATCTCAAGCCACAATCATCTGATGATGAGTTTGCATCCATGCGCGCACAGCTGGCCGCCGCGTCTCTCCCCTGCCGCTCCGCCAACTGTTTCTTGCCCGCTTCCCTCAAAGTGACAGGCCCGTACGTTGACCACGATGCCCTCGCCGCGTACGTTGCCACCGCCTGCCGCCGCGCACACGACGCCGGCCTCTCTCTCATTGTCTTCGGCTCCGGCAGCGCCCGCCAGATTCCCGACGGATTCCCCCGTGATACCGCGTGGCAACAACTCCTCGACTTCGCCCGCATGGCCGGCGATCAGGCCGCGCTGCATCACCTCACTATTGCCGTTGAGCTCCTCAACAGGCGTGAGTGCCACGTTTTCTCCAGCCTCGCAGAAACCGCCGCCTTCGTCCGTGAAACCGCCCATCCCGCTCTCCGCCTCCTCGTTGATGCTTTCCATTGCGATGCTAATGGCGAACCCGTGGATGACATCATCGCCGCTGCCCCGCTCATCGCCCATACCCATATCGCAACCTACGCACACTGGCTCTTCCCAGGCGATGAACCGTGTGACTTCTCAGCCTTTTTTTCCGCCCTGAAACGCGCCCGTTACTCCGGCCCTGTTTCTATCGAAGCAAAATGGAACGGCACACCACAATCCGCCGCCCGCGCCGCACGCCTCCTCCGCCGCTCCCTACAGTGACTCCTTAACGCGATCATCTATTCATTTTGCACCAGCCCCTCCGCCCATCCCCTCTCATCCACCTCGTCCCTTACGTCCCTTATGTCCCTTTTATCCCCTCCCACTCATGCCCCGCATCCCAGAACCAGAAATAATGGCTTCCGATCTCGAAGCCGCCAGCTACGCCAGCGCCGCCGCCCAAGCATACCTCAGCCGCATTGACGATTCCTTCGTTGATCACTTTCTGCGCCTCGGCGTGCCCGCCGGCTCTGTCCTCGACGTGGGCTGCGGCCCAGGTGACATCCTCATCAAACTCGCCGCGCGCCTCCCACATCTCTCCTTCCTTGGCGTCGATTTGTCTCATGCCATGCTCGCACTCGCGCGCGCCCGCGCCGCCGCTGCCGCACTCCCCAATCTGCGCTTCGAATACGCTGATGCCAAGTCTCTTCCCTATTCACACACTTCCTTCGCCGCCGTCATCTCCAACTCGCTCATCCACCATCTCACCGACCCCGTCCCGTTCCTCAACGAAGTCGCTCGCGTCGTCTCGCCCGCCGGCGCCGTGCTGCTCCGTGATATCCGCCGCCCACCCTCCTTCCTCTTCCCCCTCTGGTGCCGCTGGTTCGGCCGCCACTACTCCGGCCAGATGCTCCGCTCCTACCACGCCTCTCTCCGCGCCGCCTTCACTCCGCGCGAACTCGCCGCCGCTCTCCACGCGTCCCGCCTCCACGCCTGCCGCATCTTCCGCCACCACCTCACGCACATCGGCATCGTCCGCCCCGCCTCACCACCCATCCCACCACCCCTGCCATAACTGCCAGCACCGATCCCTCCGGCACAACCATTGTCACGTTCACCTGCCGCGCCGGCTCCTGCCCATTGTGCGTCACTGTCAATACTGCATTATAAACCCCGTCCGTCTTCCCCGTGGCATCACACGTGATCGTAACGACACTCGTGCCGCCCGCTCCTACACTCCCGTTCGTCGGCGCTACACTGAGCCAATCGTATTCTGTACCAGGCGCAAACCGCAACGCCAAATTATTCTTCACGTATGCTTGATTGTATGCTCGCTGCACCGCCGGCCCGCTCTGCGTTTTTTGTATGCCAATCGTACACGACGTCAGCGTACCCGTCATGCTCTTGTATTGATACACTATTTCCCCACTCGCATACAAAATCGCCTGAAACGTTTCATACTCTGTTGTCCCATACCGCGGCACCCCTATCCATGAAACCACCACACGCGCCGCATTCGTGTGATAGTATATCTGCCCGCCACTCGCCGGATTCAAATCATCCCAAAACACCGCTAGAAACGGCCCCGGCGCTGAGGCGCTCGGCAGTGCAGTATTGTCATAGCTGATGTCCCCGCTGGCAAATGCAATCCCGCCGTTCGCCCCGATCATAAACTGATGGTACAGCGTCCCAAAAAACGGCAATCCAAACGGCATGTTTAACAGCCCCGTCTCTCCGTCATCCGCCAACGTCACGCTCGTCCCACTCCCGCTTATATCTATCCAACTATACACCGGACCCCCCGCCTCGTCACTGTCTTTCACCTCATATGCCCCTGTCGGCTTCTCCACTTGGTACGCCAAAACCGCTGTCCCTGCATTGCTGATAATCAATGCAGCCGTCCCGCTCCCGTAAAATACTACGTTGCTCGGCGCATAGCGCAGCAGCGCCGCAGCTTCCCCTCTGTCTTCACGCACCACCAACGCATACGGCTGCGGCCCCTGCGGCACATTGTGCCCTGTCACGCGTATCGTGTACACTCCCGCTGCTGCCGTCCGAAAATCTATCCCCTCAACATTGTTCAGCCGGTCCGGCCCCGCCCCTCTGTTCCCATACACCACATCCCCTTCCGGCGTCACTACCACTAAATCCAAATCGTTCATCAATTTAATCCCCGCAGCCAGTGTCGCTTGGTAGTCCGTCCACGCCAGCGTGATGCACAGCTTGTTCGTCCCCGGTGCCGTAAATAAATACGTGTTTGTCCCACCCGTCGTCAACGCATACGTGTCGTAAAACAGACTCGTACACCCCGCCGGCGGAAATAGCGCCGCTTCCACATTCACCTGCCCCCACCCCTCCACATTGTTCGGCCGCGGCTGCGCCGGAATTTCACGCGCCACCCCCGTCCCGTATTGCCCAGGCGTCAAGCTTTTCGCCCCATTAACTAATGTCGCTTTTACTACTGCCGCGCTCGGGTTGGTGATACCACGCCGCTCAATCAGATATTGCCGCGCCAGCGCCGCCGCCCCCGCCGTCAACGGCGTCGCCATGCTCGTCCCACCCATGTATACGTACAGCGTGTTATGCACTCCCCATCCCGTCCCAGCGCCCGGCGCACGCGACCGGCATGAAATAATATCCGTCCCCGGCGCGCACACGTCCGGCTTCACCCGCCCGTCATCGCACGGCCCCCGGCTCGAAAACGCTGCCAGCCCCTGATTCACTCCATCCCACGGCCGTGAGATGTAATCATCTTTGATTGGATTGCTCGGATAGTCCGCCGGCCACGCCGTGCCCCAACGATACGTCGAATACCCCCCGCTCGTCCGCTGGTTCTCTGTTGCCCCCACCGTCAACACATTCTTCGCCGTCCCCGGCGCACTCATCGAGTCCAAATCTATCACCCCATCCCCATTCCCATCCACTCCCTCATTCCCCGCCGCAAATACTATCAGCATGTCTTTGTTATTCCACATAAACTGATCTGTCGCGCGTGACTCACTTGTATATTCGCCATTCACTGATACGCCCCAACTGTCCGAATGCACACGCGCCCCGTTCGTATACACCTGCCGGTATAAGTTGTTCAAATCACTCGGCAAACCGCCCAAATTGCCACCCGAATCCAACACCGATTGCATGATCACCTCGGCTTCATACGCCAACCCGCGAAATGTCCCGCCTGCCCCACTTCCATTCCCCAAAACTGAACCACACACATGCGTCCCATGCCCGTCAGGATCGCTCCAGTCTCCCGCTCGCCCCAGCGCATGCGCCGCACGTATCCGATTCGTAAAATCCGGATGCATCGTTGCCAAATTTCCTGTGTCCAATCCTGTGTCACACACCGCCACCACCTGCCCTTTCCCCGTTATCCCGTAATTCGTCCACACATTCCACACATTCATCCGCGCCGCCTGCACGGCCACATTGTTCAACAGCCGCGGGGCAACGTACGGCTCGATCCACTCCACCTCCGCCAGCTCACTCATCGCGGCAATCATCCCCGGCGTCACCTCCGCTCGCACATACCCCCGGTCCTCACCAGCTCTCACGTCTTCTACACGCCCCCCAGCCGCCTTCACTTCTCCTGCTACCCGCTCCGCATCTTCCGGCACAAACGTTACAATCCGTACCTTCCTCACCGCCTCTTCCCCCTTCGCCACAAACTCCGCCACCGCCCTCTGCAGCTTGTCCTCCCTCCGATATGCCCCAATCCACCGCACCTCTTTCAACCGTGCTAAAGCACCCACCTGCCCCGGCGCGCACCCCACCAACAGCGCGTCATGCGGCAGATAGCTATATATCTCCGCACCCCGCGCCCGCACCATTTCCCGCTCCTTCTCGCCTACCCCCCCGTTAAACCGCACAATATACGGCGCCACCCCTCGCGCCGAAACCTTCTCTCCTTCCTCCAATTCCATCTTCTCTGCAACTCGCCCGCTCAACGCATACCGCTCCGCCGCACCACGTGTGTCAATCACACGCCGTGCCAACACCACTTCTTCCCGGTCGTATCCACGCTCCCGCACCACCCCAGCCCCGCGCAACTCCGGCCACGGCCGCTCCCCTCCCCCCTCTCCCCCTTCCCCACTACCGACTGCAACTCCTGCCCCTATCACCACCGCCCATAGACTCATTGCTCTCATTTGTCGCATCTCGCTCCACAATTAATTAATATTTTCACTGCCATTATACCATTTTCCCATTCTCCCTTCCATCCCCCCCTTCTTGTCCACCCCTTCCGTCCCTTTTGTCCCTTATGTCCCTTCCCCACCCAACCCTCACCACTCATTCAACGGCTCCTTATTCACCACCCACCCCCCTTTCGTCTTCTTCAAACTCTCCCCAATCTTATGATTCGGCGCCTTGCTCTCTGCCGGCCATCC
>Ga0308414_1000020_pt1 | contig 126083 bp, 90 predicted proteins | sample HotsprSampleOS50_FD_205667 | JGI IMG/M metagenome (GOLD analysis project Ga0308414, IMG submission 205667) | Hot spring phototrophic mat microbial communities from Octopus Spring, Yellowstone National Park, Wyoming, United States - 20090730_OS50 ... | reverse complement strand
GCACGACTCTAGTAATGCCAGGATATCTGCGAGCGGCGCGCACATCCCAGTTGAGCGTGCCGCGCACGAGCATGTCGTGCCCCAGCAGAGCGGCCACGAGCTGCTGATATTCAGCGGCCAGCGCCAGAAGCTGCTGGCAGAGGGAGGAGAGGGTTCGGTCATGTACTTTCTTCATAGGGTCTCCATCATGGGTTACTATACAATATAAAGAACGCATTACAAAGTCAAGCTCCCCCTTGCGTGGCATAGTCACCCCCCATACACAGCGGATAGTTCGCTCACTCTTCAGTATTTATCGGGGTTCGTTTCCCGGATTTTGTCTAGGCGCCGGATCTAGGGGGCTCTGGATGCGGCGAGAAGCTAGAGCGTACTGAGGGCGACGGCCCCGGCATCCTATCCACGCGCTACAACTAGCCGCCGGATCTGAGCCCGTCACGGCGCTTGAATATATTTTCATTGTTCGGTATACTAGAGCTTACAACGAATGAACCACATGCAAGGAGAGGTATGACGATTGGCGTGCCACAAGAGCGCAAGGCGCAAGAACACCGTGTGGGAATGTTTCCGTGCGGCGTGAGGGCATTGGTGCAGGATGGCCATAGCATCGTGATCGAGCGCGGCGCAGGCCATGGCTGCGGCATCAGCGATGAAGATTTTGAACGATCAGGGGCGCGGCTGGGCAGCGCGCGGGATGCGTGGGGGCAGGAGCTGGTGGTGAAAGTGAAAGAGCCGTTACAAGAAGAGTATGAATTTTTGCACCCGGAACTGACGTTGTTCACGTATTTGCATTTGGCAGCGAACAAGGAGCTGACGGAACGGCTGTTGGCATCGGGCTGCACGGCGATCGCGTATGAAAGCGTGGAGACGGATGAGCGGCGTCTGCCGCTTCTGGCGCCGATGTCGGAAATTGCGGGCCGGATGGCCACGATCAAGGCAGCGGAGTTGTTAAGCAAGAATAACGGCGGCAGCGGGAAGCTGATGGGCGGCGTGACGGGCGTAAAGCCGTGCAAAGTGGTGGTGATTGGGGCGGGGATTGCGGGCGCACAAGCGGCGGAAATGGCAGTGGGGCTGGGCGCGGACGTGACCGTGATGGATATTAATTCCGATGTGTTGCGGACGTTGTTCTACCACTTGAATGGCCGCATTAAAACGCAGCATTCAACGCCCGACCGGATGCGCGAAGAAGTGCGTGATGCGGACGTGGTGATTAGTTGTGTTTTGATACCAAATGCAGCGGCGCCGAAGTTGATTACACGGGCGATGATCGCAAGCATGCGGCCGGGCTCGGTGATCATTGACGTGGCGATAGACCAGGGCGGGACGACGGAGCTCTCGCAGCCAACGACACACGAGCGGCCGTGTGTGCGGACAGACAACGGTGTGTTGTTGTATTGCGTAGCGAACATGCCCGGGGCATATCCGCGGACGTCGGCAGAAGCGCTGACGAACGCCACGCTGCCGTATGTGCGCGCGCTGGCGGGGCAAGGCTGGCGGGCGGCGCTGGCGCGCGACGCGGCCTTGCGGCGCGGGCTGAACGTGAGCGGCGGTGTCCTGTACTGCCGGGCGGTGGGCGAGAGCGTGGGGCTGCCGTGGCGGGAGTGGCAGCCATGATGACAAGCGCAAAATGCATGCGGCATGCGGTTGTGAGAACGCTGGCGTCTTGCCTGCCACACGGGTGTATACGTTCCCATCCGGCAGGCTAATCGTCCGTCTGCGTGTCAGCACCCGGCAACGCAGCTACACAGGCTGTCACCGTGGTGGCCGCTCGTGCACACGACCGGTGTGCGCCGCAGAAGCTCCACGTTTATTTGAAACAACAGCAGCGTCGCTGTGCACATGCCAGAACCAGCCGCCAGGCCCACGGCCACCGTGGCGCTAACAGCAGTTCCGAGAATTGAGGTTTTTAGGCCCGGCACCCTTGCATGGCACGAGTGCGTCGGTAGCGCTACCGCTATCGCGATCGAATCATCTCTTTCTTACCTCCTCTTGTTCTTACTTCTTTCCACCTTTGCGCCTTAGTGAGAGTATCTGCCCGACTAGCTCCGCTCTCCCACCTCCGCACCACAGTCGTAAAGTATTAATTCCTAGCCTGACACCCTATTAATGCCTATTTAACAATTACTTGTAAAGTATTAATTCCTAGCCTGACACCTATTGACTGGGTGTCCTTCAGCTGGTGCGATTCGCGCTGTTGGCGCGTTTGTGGCGTAGTGTGGGACGTTCGCGCCGTACGTCCATTTTTTGCTGGAGGGTTTACGCGTGGTGGTGTTTTTGCTATCATGATGGATCATAGAGCCAGGATGACGATAGATGCACGCGCGTGAAATAGAAGGATGTGCGGCAAGGCTGCGGCTGCGGCTGTGGCTGGCACATGCGGTACACTGGTGGCTGGGCGGAGTGATGATGACAAGCGCGGGGTGGGCGGCGAGTGTGCTGGTATTGCGATTGGGCGGGCGAGGCGCGCCGGTGTGGGCATGGGTGGCACTGTGTGCGGGTATGGCGCTCGTGGGGTTGGCAGCGGGATGGGGGCGGCGGCCGGGGCGCGAGGCGTGCATGGCAGCGATTGAACGCGCGAGCCAGGGCGGGGGAATCGTGCTGGCGTATGCGGACGGGGGGGGTGGGAGCGCTGGGTGGCTGGCGCGCGCAGGGGCGGCGCGGGGGCCGCGTGTGCGTTGGCGCGTGGGGCGGCGTGTGGCGGGTGCAGTGGCAGCGGTGCTGTGCGTGCCGGCGGCGTATGTTGTGCCGCTGCCGGGGCGGGCGGCGGCGCCGGCATCATCTGCGCATGCCAACGAGCTCATTGCGAAAATGGAAGCAGAAGCAAGGGTGTTGGAGCAGGCGTATGGCGGCGCGACAGGGCTGGCGCAGCTGGTGCGGCAGCAGCTGGCGGAGCTGGCGCAGACCGGGACGGGTGGAGTGCAGCGGCACACATGGGAAGCGCTGGACCATGTGCGCGAGCAATTGGATGCGGCGGCGCAGGCGGGTGCGCGGGCGGCAGTGCGCGCGGCGGAAGAGTGGCACGCGCTGGATTACGCGCTGCAGCGCATGGAACGAGCTGCGCAGGCGGGAGAACCAGCAGGCAGCGCGGCGCAGCAGCAGGCGCGGGAGCAGCTGCGCGCGGCGGCCGCGCAGAGCATGTGGTCGAACGAATTGGCAGGCGCAGGCAGTGCGCTTGCGGGCGGAGGGCAACTTTCAGCCGGGCAGCTTGCGGCGCTGCGCGGGCAACTGAACCTGTTCAGCAACAATGTGCTGCGCATGGCGGGAAATTTTAGCACGAATCTTCTTTTGCGGGGCGGGCTTACTAATTTAGCAGATGTGGTGCAAGGGCGTTGCAGCGGCGGCGGCGAGAAGGGAGCGGCGCGGGAGTTGGAACGGTTTTTGGCGAAGGAGCCGCGCGGGTTTGAGCGGACGGGCAGTGCTGCGGGGGCGCGGGCGTGCGCGTTGGCGGCGGTGCGCGGCGCGCAGTGGAGCGTGAGCCGCGGGCGGGGCGACGCGCCGTTGACGTTCGAGGAGCCCTCCAACGAAGAGGGCGTGGCACGGCAGCTTATGGCGCTGCCGGAGGCGCAGCAACGCTCACTGAATGATGTGGTGTCTTTGGGCGAGAGCGGGCATGCGCCGCACGAAACGGGCACGGGAGAGCCGGTGCAGGGAGGGGCGCTGGCAGCGGCACAGGCGGGCGCGGGCGGGGCACAGGAGGCGGGGCTTCTGCCGCGTCATCGGGCGTGTGTGGAAGAGTACTTTAAGGAGTAATCATCATTGAGAATAGTATGACTATACACGCGGCGCAAGGGAGAGAACCATATACACTGCTGGCGGAGGAAGAGCTGCAGCCGGCCAGCATGGCGGCGCAGCGGATTGTGGCGCAGCTAGACCGGGTGCTGCTGGGGCGGCATGCGTTGCATGAGCTGGTGGTAATAGGGTTGCTGGCGCGCGGGCATTTGCTGCTGGAGGGGCTGCCGGGGCTGGGAAAGACGACGCTGATCCGGGCGCTGGGCGAGCTGCTGCAGTTGGAATTCCGGCGCGTGCAATTCACGCCGGATTTGATGCCGGGCGACATTTTGGGGGCGCACATTTTGCAGCCGCAGGGGGACGGGCGGCGGGCGATGGAATTCACGCCGGGCCCGGTGTTTACGAATATTTTGCTGGCGGATGAGATCAACCGGGCGTCGCCGAAGACGCAGTCGGCGTTGTTGGAAGTGATGCAGGAACGGGCGGTGACGCTGATGGGGTGCACGCGGGCGCTGCCGTCGCCGTTTTTTGTGCTGGCGAGCCAGAATCCGATCGAGTTGGAAGGGACGTATCCGCTGCCGGAAGCGCAAGTGGACCGGTTTCTGATGAAACTGATGACGGAAGATGTAGGCGTGGTGGTGCTGGAGAGGATCGTGGCGGAGCGGCATCACGGAGAGACGCCGGCGCCGGAATGGCGCGCGACGCCTGGAGAGGTGCAGGGGATGCTGGCGGCGGCGGCGCGTATAGCGATACCGCGCGCGGTGGCGCGGTACATCGCACGGCTGGTGCATGCGACGCATGCGCGGGCGGGGGCGGCGGAGCTGGTGCGGAAGTATGTGCAGTACGGGGCGTCGCCGCGCGGGGCGATTGCGGTGGCGGAAGCGGCGCGGGCGCGGGCGTTGCTGTGCGGGCGGCCGGCGGCCGGGTTTGAAGATGTGCGCGCGGTGGCCGTGCCGGCGTTGCAGAACCGCGTACTGCTAAATTACAGTGCGCGGCTGGACGGGGTGACCAGCACGGGAATTATTCAAGAGCTGGTGCGGCAGATTGATGAAGCGGAGCTGGTGACGCCGCCGGGCGTGGAGGTGGAGCGGTAAGTTGTAGAGAGGCGAGGCGGCCATGCAGCCAGCTGAGTAACGCATGAAGCGGGGAGCACTATGGAGCAACGTATAGTATGGAGAATAATCGCGGGCGTACTGGCGGGGGCGGCGTGGTGTGCGGGGGAGATGTATGATGATGTAAGCGTGACGGCGCGGGGCGGCGGGCATGGAGTTTTGTCGCACGGGTATATTGAGTGCCGGTTTGTCGTGCACAATCATCATCACAAGCAGGCGCGCACGGTGCGGATCGCGCTGGGCGAGCCGGGGGGGTTGACTTGCTGCATGAAGTAACGCGCACGGTGCGGGTGGAGCCGCTGACGCAGGTGGAGTGTGTGTTGTGGGTTCCGCCGTGGCCGCGGGATGCACGGGGAGCGAAGATAAGCATAGACGGGGTGCCACAGACGAAAGAGGTTGGCATAAGAATTGGAAGGCTTCACCGAGTGTGCCCGGTGTTGTATGTGAGCCGGGGGATCAACCGGGACGACGTGGAAAAGAAGCTGTATGCGAAGAAGAGCAGCAGTGCGTTTTATTACAATCAGGAAGGCATGATAGCGCGGAGCGATGAGGAAGTGGCGGAGTGGCCGAAGGAGTGGCTGAGCTACACGCCATATGATGGGATCATGGTGCAGGAGCGGGAATGGCGGGAGGCGCCGGAGGCGGTGCAGGAAGCGGTGCGGGAGTATGTGTATGCAGGGGGTGCGCTGTGGCTGGTGGGGACGAACAGGCTGCCGGGGTGGGGGCTGGTACGGCAGGAAGGGGAGGGGCGGACGGGGGCGTGGCAGATGGCGTGGGGCGTCGCGGTGAGCGGGGGCGGGGCGTATGGGACGGCGGGGTTTGGCACGGTGCTGGCACTGCCGGCGAACGATCCGAAAGAGTTTCGGAGCAATCTGGTGAGTTTTTTGCGCAGGCAAGTGAAGAAGAATGCGAATGTATGGGATGTATTGCGCGACCTTGAGCAGCTGCACGCGCGGTTTCCCGTGGCGCGCGCGATCACGGTGCCGTTCCGGTGGTTGCTGGGGTTGAGCGTGATGTTTGCGGCAGTGATTGGCCCGGTGAACATCCTTGTATTGCAGCGGTTGAAGCGGCGGATATGGCTGCTATGGACGACGCCGGCGCTGGCGGCGCTGGCGACGGCGGGCGTGGTGGTGTATGCGCTGGTATCGGAAGGCACGCGGCCGTTGCTGCGCATGAGCAGCGTGACGATTGTTGACCAACGCACGCACCATGCAGTGACGGCGGGCACGATGGGCTATTATTTTCCGATGGTGCCGGGGGGCGGGTTTGAGTTTGAACGGACGACAGAGATCAGCCCGGCGGCGAGCACGCGCTACCGTGCGCGGAGCACAGGGCCGGTGATAATGGACTGGACACGAAGGCAGCATGTGGCGGGGCGGCTGGCGCGGGCGCGGATTCCGTTGTATCTGCGGCAGCGCGGGGCGGGGAAGCGGCGCGAGCGCATGGTGTTTACGGCGCGTGGCGGCGGCGTGGAGGCGCTGAACGGCTTGGGCGCGCCGGTGAAGCTTCTGTGGTATGCCGGCGCGGATGGCAGCGTGTGGTATGCGAGCAACATTGCAGCCGGTGCAACGGCGCGGCTCGAGCGGCAGGAACTGGCGCGTGCGCGCGGCTCGTTGATGTTGTTGCCGATGGTGCTGAGCGGCTACTGGGAAACGATGGCGGGGGAAATTGCGAAAGAAGCGCAGAAATATCTTGAACCCGGCACGTATATCGCAGTGTTGGACGACGATCCGTTTTTTGATACAGGCTATCGCGGCGCGGTGCGCGAGCGCCGGGCAGAAAGTGTCGTGATCGGTGTGACAGAAGGAGGCCAAAATGAATGAAGCGCCGGTGGTCATAGACGTGCAGGAGCTGCAACGCGTGTTTGGGGCGACGCGCGCGCTGGACGGCATATCGTTCCAGGTGCGCGCGGGGGAGATTATTGGATTTGTCGGGCCGAACGGGGCGGGAAAAACCACGACGATGCGCATATTGGCGACGCTGGACGAGCCGACGGCGGGCGACGCGCTGATCGGCGGCGCGTCGGTGGTGCTTGATCCGGAGGAGACGCGGCGGATCACCGGCTATATGCCCGACGCGCTGCCGGAACACAACGACATCACGGTGCATGAGTACCTAGACTTTTTTGCACGCGCCTACAGGCTGCGCGGGAGTGCGTTGCGCGACGAGGTGCAGCAGGTGAAGGAGTTTACGCATCTCACGCCGCTGGAGGACAAGCTGTTGAAGCAGTTGTCGAAAGGGATGAAGCAGCGGGTGAGCCTGGCGCGGGCGCTGGTGCATGACCCGCAGGTATTGTTGATGGACGAGCCGGCGGCGGGGCTTGATCCGCGTGCGCGGATTGAATTCCGCGAGCAGGCGCTAGCGCTGGGGGCGCTGGGCAAGGCGTTGCTGATCAGCTCGCATATTTTGTCGGAATTGGCGGAGTTGTGCACGGGCGTGGTGATCATTGACCGTGGGCGGATTGTGTGCAGCGGCACGCGCGAGGAGATCACGGCGCGCATGCGTCCACATGCCACCGTGGCGCTGCGGGTGCTGAACGATGGGCTGCAGGCGCAGCGCATTGCGCGGGAGCTGCCGGACGTGCTGGCGGTGCGGCCGGCGGAACGCGCGCTGCAGGTGGACATTGCGGGAGGGGACGAGGCCTGTGCGCGCGTGCTGGCGGCATTGTGTGCGCGGGGCGTGCAGATGGCGGAATTTCGGCAGGTGCAGAATTCATTGGAGGATATTTTCATGGAAGTGACCCGCGGAGGAATGGCATGATCAACACCATTGCCTTGAAGGAATGCCGCCAGGCGGTGCGCAGCCGCCTGGTGACGGGCATGCTGTTGTTCCTGGTGATAGCCGAGCTGGCCGCGTGTTTGATTACATTGGTAGTACAGGCGGCGAACAGCCATGACTACAGCCTGCAGGGCGGGCGGGTGTTGTTTGTGATCCTGCTGATGGTGCTCACATACGGCGCGTCCGCGTTTGTGCCGGTGTACACGATGCTGCGGCTGATGGCGGAGCGGTGGAATGACAGTGTGGATTTGCTGTATGTAACGGGGATGAGCCCGTGGGCGATTGTGCGCGGGAAATTGGTCAGCGCGGGCGCGGTGCTGATGTTGTTGTTCAGCGCGGTCATGCCGTTCATGGCGCTGACGTATCCGTTGCGCGGGATCGACATATTTTCGATGCTGGCTGTGCTGGCGTTTGCGGCGGTGTGCATCATGTTGTTCACGTTGTTTATGCTGTTGGTAGGCAGCGCGGGCACGACGCGCCCGCACAAAGTAGTGAACGCGCTGGCGGGGATTTTTTTCGCCCTGGTGATGGCGGGCAGTCTGACCGCGTTTGGCGTGACGGCGCTGGAGGAAGGCCTGGCAAGCATCCTATCGCAACGGGAGGCGTTGCTGGGCGTGGTGATGGCGGGCGTGATAGGCCTGGCGCTGGCGGCGGTGATGTATGTAGCCACGGCCATGCAGCTGATGCCGCCCAGCGCGAACCGCGCCTTGCCGCTGCGGCTGGTAGTGACAGGAGCGATCGTGGTATTTGAGGTGGTGGCGCTGGCTGTGTCAAGCGTATTAGGGGATGCCGATGCGCTGATGACAGCCTTGCGGGTGAGCATGTGGATGATTTGCATAAGCATAATTTACGTGAGCGCGGCGCCGCGCGAGATAAGCCTGCGCGTGCGGCGCGAGATTCCGCGCAGCCGGATCGGGCAACTGGTGTATCCGTTGTACGAAGGGGCGGGCGCAGGGTTCTTGTGGACGATGCTGCTGATGTGCGGGGTGTGCGGGAGCACATTGACAGGCGCGGCAATCGGCGGATATGGGCTGGACGACGAGGACGCCCTGTGGCGCATAGTCATCATGTACGTGTATGTGCTGAGTGCGGGGCTGGTGGCGCGCAGTGTATGGATGTACTTCCTGCCGCGGCGCGTGCCGTCGCGCTACGTTGCGCTGACAGGTGTTGTCGTGCTGGTGATGGGCACCGCAGCGCCGTTGCTGGCGGGCTTGTGGTATGACATGCGTTCCTTGCCGAATTACGGCCTGTGGTGGTATGGGAATGTGGCCGCGGTATTTGATAGCAGCAGAGACGCGGTGTCACTTACGAAACAAGGGCTGGGGGCGGGCGTGGGGCTCGCCGGTGCAGTGCTGATCAGCATACCGTGGTGGTACCGGGAACTCCGCGCATTCCGCCCGCTGGAACGGCGGCACGCAGCACGCGCAGCACACGCAGCACACGGTGAATGATAGCGCCGGAGCTGATTAACGCATGGCTGCGGGCAGGGGAAGCGGCCGGCGCGGCGCACCGGCTGCGCGTGCCGCGTGACGCTATGCGCGGGCACAGCGGCCGCTGCCTGGGCAGGCATGCGGGCGCGTCCGTGGATTTTATGGATTACCGCGACTATCAGCCGGGCGACGACCCGCGCGGCGTGGACTGGCATGTGTTTGCCCGCAGCGACCGGCTGATGATGAAATTGTACCGCGCGGAAGTGAATCCACATCTGGATATTGTGCTGGATTGTTCGGCCTCGATGGGGGTGAATGAAGAAAAGACACAGTGCGCGGTGAAGACTGCGGCGCTGTTGGCGGCGGCGGCGCTGAACGCGGGCTGCACGTGGCAATGCTGGCGCGTAGCGGGCGGGCTGGCGCGGCACGGGGGTGCCAGCCAGCGGGCGTCAGCATGGCCGGCGCTGGTTTTTAGCGGGGCAAGCGGGCTGGGGCTGGTGCGTGGCGGCGCGGTGCCGTTGCGGCGCGCCGGGCTGCGCGTCGTCATCAGCGATTTGTGGTGGGACGAGCCGCCGGAGGTGTGTATGCAAGTTTTGGCACAAAGCGCCGCGATAGTGACGATTGTACATATTTTGGCCGAAGAAGAACGCGCGCCAGCCATGCACGGTCCGCTGCGCCTGCGCGACAGCGAGACAGAAGAATTATTGCAGCTGACGGTGGACGCGCAGACACTGGCGGCGTATGGGCAGGGGCTGATGCGGCATTGTACAGCGTGGGAGCAAGCCTGCCGGCGCGCGCAGGCACACTTCGTGGGCCTGTACGGCGGCGCGGCGGTGGAGCGCATGTTATGCGACGCGGGTGTGCTTGAGTAATGGCGCTGTGGTTTGCATATCCATGGGCGTTGCTGGGCGCGCTGGCGGTTCCGGTGCTGATTGGCGTGTATTTGTTGCGGGCGCGGCCGCAGGCGCGCGTGGTGCCGAGCCTGCTGGTGTGGCGCATGGTAGTGCGCACGCATGTGAGCGGGCGGCGGCCGGTGCTGCAGCGTGTGCCGTGGATTGCACTGCTGGAGAGCGTGATCATAGTGCTGTTGGTGTTGGCGGCGGCGGGTGTGCGTGCGCCGCGCGTGCGGGCGGATGCGGCGCTAGCGCTGGTGCTGGATGATTCGGCATCCATGCGCGCGCCGCGGCGCTGGAGGCGTGTGAGCGTGTGGTGCAAGGGGCGCGGGGCACGCGCTGTGTGGCGGTGCTTGCCGGGCGCGGGCCGCGCTTGTTGCCGAACGCGTCGTTTAGCCGCACTATACTAGAGCGCTCGTGGCACTGCCGCGCGCCCGCCGCGGCGCTGGAGGATGCCATCGCGCTCGCGCTGCGCCTCGCCGGCAGCAACGCGCTCGTGCACGTCTTCACGGATGCCATGCCGTCAAACCATGTGCCGGGCCGCGTCGCTTGGCATGCGTTGGGCACGCCGGCGGAGAATTGCGCGATTGTGTTTGCCGGGCGCGGGCGCGCCGGCACCACGGATGTCTGCGCCGTTGATGTTGCGAATTATTCCGCACACGACTGTGCGGTGCCTGTGACAGTCCGCCTTGGCACTCATGGCGCCGGCACTCAGCTTGTTGTGAAGCTGGAGGCGGGCACGACAGCGCGCGTTATGCAGCATGTGCCGCGCCACCAGCCGGTGACATTTGAACTGCCGCCGGACGCGCTGCCGGACGACAACACGGTGACGTTGCTGCCCGAGCCGGCGCGCGGCGTGCGCGTGCAGCTTGATCTGGGCGGCTCGGCGCGGGCGTACATCGAACGCGCCCTGCGCGCCAGCGGCAAAGTACAGCTCGTATCATCGGCGCCGCATCTTCTGATTACTACCAACATCACATCGAGTGCCCCAAATGAGTGTTGGACGATACGGGTGTATACGGGGCAGGGTGGGGCGGCGCTGGCCGGCCCGTTTCTGATTGCCGGCGCGCATCCTGCGTGCGAAGGGGTTTCGCTGCAACACGCGGTGTGGGGCGCGGTGACAAATCATCTTGCGGGCTTTCCCTTGATTGCGGCGGGCGCGTGCCCACTACTGGCGATGGAAGTGCGCGCGGACGGCGTGCCGCAGCTCAATGTGCAATGGGCTGCAGAGAGGTCGACGGTGCAGACCATGCCTGCGTGGCCGGTGTTGTGGGACAACCTTGTACGCTGGCGGCGCGCGGAGTTGCCGGGCATGATGCAGCGGCATGTAAAACTTGGGGAAGCCGTGCAGGCGCGGCTGCCGCGCGGTGCGGCCTCGGCAACCATCAGTGGCCCTGACGGTGCCCCCGTTGCCGCGGCACGCACGGGCGACAGTATGACGATGGAGCCGCAACAAGCCGGGCTGTACTGGCTGCAGGCTGGGGCGCTGCGCGATGTGTGCGCGGTGAATTTTCTGGTGCCGGCAGAGTCTGACTTGCGGTGGCGCGGGGCGGGCGCGTGTAATCTTGCCCCGGCCGCGCGCATGGCGCAGGTGCAGTTTGTCAGCTATGCCTGGCGATGCGCGGTGATGGCGCTGGCGCTGCTGGGGGTGCACCAGTGGTGGCTGGCACGCGCGAGAGGTGCGCCGGAATGAGCATCACGCATCCATGGTGGCTGCTGGCGGCCTTGCCCGCGTTGATCGCCGTGTGGGCGCTGCCGCGCAGCAGGCGTGTGCGGCGCGGGCTGCGCGCGGCACTGGTGGCGTTGATTGCAAGTGCGATGAGCATGCCGTATGTGCCGTGGCGGCAGCGCGGCGGCACGCTGGTAGTTCTGGCCGACCGCAGCGCGTCCATCACGCCCGCGGCGCGCGCGCGGCAGGAAGAAGCCATCCGCATGCTGCACGCTGCCATGCCCGCGCACAACACTATGGCCGTCGTGGCGTTTGGCGCGGCGCCCGTTGTCGAGCATGCGACACAGGCCGGCGCATTCGGCGGATTTAACGCCGCCATTAATCCAGATGGTTCAGACATCAGCGTCGCGCTGCGGACTGCGCTGTCGTTGATCGAGCACGGGCGCGCCGGCCGGTGCCTGCTGCTCAGCGACGGGAACTGGACTGGCAGTGATCCGCGCACGGTGGCCGGCCAGGCGGCGGCACGCGGCATCGCGCTGGGCTACCGCGCACTGCCCGCGCACACGCCGCCGCTGTTGTTGCAGGCGTTTGACGTGCCACATGAGGCGCCGCGTGGCGCGCTGTTCATGCTGACGGCATGGCTGTGGGCCGCCGCGCCCGGCCGCGTCCACTATGAATTGCGGCACAATGGCACAGTAGTGGCTCAGGGCGCGTACAACGTTGCGCCGGGCAGTACGCCGCTGACGTTGCGCGGCCTGGCGGGCGAACCGGACGTGCACGAATACACGTTGTTGTGCAGTATGGATGGCGAGGCGCACGCGCCGCATGTCACGGCGCGCGCGCTGGTGCAGGTGAGCGGGCGCCGGCCGTTTCTGCACATCGAGCCGCGGGCGGCGTCCGGATTGGGTGTGCTGTTGCGCACAAGCGGGTTGGACGTGCGCACGGTCACGCCCGAAGAGGCGCGACTTACCCTGCCGGTGCTGGCGGCGCATGCAGCGGTGATTATTGAAAACGTGCCGGCGCGCGCCCTGCCGCCCGCGGAGCTCGAGCTCCTCGCGGCGTGGGTGGCGTATGGCGCGGGCGGCCTGTTGATGACGGGCGGGCGGCATGCGTATGGCCACGGCGGGTATTTCAACAGCGCGCTTGATCCGGTGCTGCCCGTGAGCATGGAGCTGCGCAAGGAGCACCGCGCGTTTGCCTCCGCGCTTGTTGTTGTGCTCGACCGTTCGGGCAGCATGATGGCGCCCGTGGGCCGAGCAATGACCAAGATAGACCTGGCCAACATTGGCACGGCCAGCGTGTTGGATTTGCTTACCGATGCGGATGAATTTGGGGTAATTGCGGTGGACAGTTCGCCTCATACGGTCGTGCCGTTTGGCCCGGCCAGCGCGGCACGCGCGCAGCGCAACAAAATCCTCTCCATCAAATCCGAAGGCGGCGGCATTTTCATCTATGAAGCGCTCGTCGCGGCCACCCGCATGCTGCAGAAGTCACAGCGCGCCACGCGCCATGTCATTCTCTTTGCCGACGCCGCTGATTCCGAAGCTCCGGGCATGTATTACGAGTTGATCGCCAAATGTGTGGATGCCGGAATGACGTTCAGCGTAGTCGGGCTGGGTTCGCCGTCGGATTGCGACGCGGAGCTGCTGCGCGATATTGCGCGGCGCGGCAACGGCCGCTGTGAATTCACCATGGATGCCAACGCCCTGCCGCGGTTGTTTGTGGAAGAAACATTTGAGGTGTTGCGCAGCGGGCTGGTGGATACACCTACGGCGTTGGTCGTTCATCCCGGCGCGGCGTGCCTCGGCGCTCTGTCGTTTGACAGCGTGCCCACGCTGGGCGGCTACAACCTGTGTTATCTGAAACCGGATGCGCAGTGCGCGGCATCATCGGCGGACGACAACAACGCGCCCGTCATTGCCAGCTGGTACGCGGGCAGCGGGCGCGCCGTGTGTTTTATGGGCGAAGCCGATGGGGCGTTTAGCGGCACGCTCCCACAATGGCCGCACAGTGGCGCGCTCTTCGCCCAGCTGGCACGCTGGGCGGGTGGCGCGGCTCATGAACTTCCGCCCGGGCTGGCCGCCGAACAATCTGTGGAACACGGCCAGTATAGCCTGCATTTACATGTTGACCCTGCCGCGTATCTCGATACATTGCGCGCCGCGCCGGACGTTACGCTGCTCGTCAGCGCTCCCGGCCGCACTCCGTATCACCTCACGCGCCAGCTGCAGTGGCGCGATGCGGAAACCCTGACTGTCAGCATGCCGCTTGACAGCATGAGCACGGTGCGCGCAGTGCTCACCTTGCCAGGCGGCGCGGTGGCGCTGCCGCCGGTGTGCCTGCCGTGTTCACCGGAACACATGGGTGTGCCGCGCGATGACGGCGCGCGCAGCTTGGACGAGCTGGCGGGGCTGACGGGCGGCCGGGCGCGCGGCGGCCTGGCCGGCATCTGGAGCGACTTGCCGCGCACGCGCATGCGCACAGCGCTTGCGCCGCTGCTGTATGTGCTGGCCGCTGTTCTTTTTTTGTGGGAGATTATCCAGCGCCGCCTGGGCGTGCGGCTGGCGCACCTGCAGGCACGGAATGCCGCAGCGCATGTTCCCGCGGCGGCGGCGGCCCGGCTGGGCACAACCATCACGCCGCCGGCCGCGCCGCCCAGCTCCCCGCCGGCCGCGCCGCAAAGCACGCCGCCGGCCGCGCCGGCATTGCGCGAAGCCCTGCGGCGCGCTGCCCAGCGCGCCGCACGGCGCATGAAACAAGAGCAATAGGACCTATAGGACGTATAGGACCTATTGCATCAGCATCTTCAGCGCGCGGCGGGAATGACGCGCGTGCAGGTGGCTTGGCCGTCCAGCACGCGCACGATGTTGCCTGGCACCGTCATGTCGAAAACCACAATCGGCAAGCGGTTCTCGTTGCACAGGGTGATGGCGGTTAAATCCATCACCTGCAAGTTGCGCATCAACACATCTTCGTAGGTGATGGTGTCGAAGCGCTGGGCGTGGGGATCGCGTTTAGGGTCGCTGCTGTAGACGCCGTCAACTTTGGTAGCTTTGAAGACGGCGTCGGCGCGGATTTCGGCAGCGCGCAGGGCGGCGGTGGAGTCGGTAGTAAAAAAGGGATTGCCCGTGCCGCCGGCGAACAACACGACCGTGCCGCGCTGCAACAGTTCGACGGCGCGCAGGGGCTGGACGAGGTCGCACAGGCGCGGCATTTCGATGGCCGACTGCACGACGGCGGGCACGCCGGCCTGGTGCAGGTAATCGGCGACGGCCAGGCTGTTCATCACCGTGCCCAGCATGCCGATATAATCGGCGGTGACGCGTTGCATCTGGCGGCCGCGCGGCGACATGCCGCGGAAGAAATTGCCTGCGCCGGTGACCAGCGCCAGCTGCAGGCCGCGCTGCACCAGCGTTTTGATCTCGTCGGCCAATGCCTGCAGGACGGCGGGGTCAAGCCCGAGACCCCGCTCGCCCGCGAGGGCTTCGCCGCTCAGTTTCAGCAGAATGCGCTGGTATGCCATGCCGCTCTCCCTGCCCAGGGTGATGCAGACGGCCGCTGCGGCCTCTGCGCCGCGTGTGCTACACCTCTTCGCCCACCTGATAGCGCACAAAGCGCCGGATGGCGATGTTCTCGCCCAACTGCGCGATCTTCTCCTTGATCAGGTCATTAATCGTGCGCTTGTCGTCCTTGACAAACAATTGATCGACTAAGCAGACCTCTTGATAGAATTTCTCCAGCTTGCCGTCCACAATTTTGTCCACAATGTTGGCCGGTTTGCCTTTGACTTGTTCGCGGTAGATTTCCTTTTCGCGCGCGATGACGTCTGCCGGCACTTGCTCGCGCGAGACGTAGCGCGGCATGGCCGAGGCAATTTGCAGCGTGAGGTCTTTGACGAACGCCTGAAAATCAGCATTCTTGGCCACAAAATCCGATTCGCAGCACACTTCAATCAAGACGCCCACTTTGTTGTTGCTGTGAATGTAGGCAGCGATCACACCTTCCTTGGTGGCGCGGCTGGATTTTTTGGCGGCGATAGCCAGGCCGCGCTTGCGCAACAAATCCGTGGCCTTCTCCACGTCGCCATTGGCTTCCTGCAGGGCCTTTTTGCAGTCCATCATGCCGGCGTTGGTTTTATCACGCAGTTGTTTGACAATATCAGCAGAGATGTCCATATCGTTGTCCTTATATCCTACAGTTATTCGGTTTCTTCCGCGGGCGCGGGTTCTTCATCGGGTGTAGCATGCGCGTCGGCCTTGGCCGCGAGCTGCTCGTGGAGTTGCTTGGCAGCGTCCGAGCGCGGCTTGCGCGCCGTCGGCTTGGCGCCGTTGCGTTTTTCGCGTTCTTCTTTCACACGCTCGCGGTTCTGCTTTTCCACTGTCACATAGAACTGGCGCCCCTCGTGGGCGGCGCGGCCGATGGCGTCCGCCACGAGTTTCACTGAACTAATCGCGTCATCATTCCCGGGGATGGGGAAATCCACGAGGTCCGGATCGCAATTCGTGTCGAGCAGCGCAATGATGGGAATGTGAAGTTTGCGCGCTTCCGAGACGGCGATGTATTCCTTGGCAATGTCCACAATAAAGAGCGCCTGCGGCAACTCCTGCAGGGTGCGCACGCCGGAGATGTTGCGGTGCAGCTTCACCAATTCGCGGCGCAGCACGGACTGCTCTTTTTTCGGCAGGCGTTCCAGCGTGCCGTCGCGTTCCAGCGCTTCGATTTCTTCCAGCCGCCCGATCGAGCGGCGGATCGTCGCCATGTTGGTCAGCATGCCGCCCAGCCAGCGCTCGTTGACATAGGGCATTTCGCACGCCGTAGCGCATTCCTGGATGACGTCGCGGATTTGCTTTTTGGTGCCGACAAACAGAATGCGCCCGCCCTTCTGCGTGACATTGCGCGCAAACTGCGTGGCATAGTCGAGGAAGCGTTGCGTCTTCTGCAGGTCAATGATGTGAATGCCGTTGCGTTCTTCATAGATGAACGGCGCCATTTTGGGATGCCACTTGCGGGTCTGATGCCCGAAGTGCACGCCTGCTTCGAGGAGGTCTTTGATTGCGATAACCGCCATACGGTTCCTTGTGGTGCAGCCCGGCGGTGCGAATCACGCTTCGCCGCGCGGGCTTGTTAAACAAACAGGTTGTGGTTACAGGTTAACGGTTGTCCGCGCATTGTCCTGCGGGCAGTGGCGCATGCACCCGCGCCGCCATGTCGCGCACGGCGCGGTCCAGCCCTGCCATCACTGCGCGGGCGATGATGGCGTGCCCGATATTCAATTCTTCAAGAAACGGCACGTGATGCATCAAGTGCACATTGTGATAATCCAAACCATGGCCGGCGTTGACGCGCAGGCCGCATTCATGCGCATACGCCGCGGCGCGCTGCAAGGCTGCCAGCGCACGCTGCTGTGCGGCTTCCGTGCGCGCGCGGGCGAAGACGCCCGTGTGCAGCTCGACAAACTGCGCGCCTGTCTCGGCCGCTGCTTCGATCTGTGCGCGCGCGGCGTCAATAAACAAACTCACCACCGTGCCGCCGCGCTGCAGGCGCTGCACCACACGCCGCACGGCCTGCACCTGGCTGCGCACATCCAGCCCGCCTTCGGTGGTCAGTTCCTCACGCCGCTCCGGCACGAGGCACGCGCAGTGCGGCTTGAGCGCGCAGGCCCGCGCTACAATCGCGGGCGCCAGCGCCATTTCCAAATTCAGCTTGGTCGTCACTGTGCGCATGAGCAGCTCGACATCGCGGTCTTGAATGTGCCGCCGGTCTTCGCGCAAATGCACGGTGATGCCATCGGCGCCGGCCATCTCGGCCACCGCCGCCGCCGCCACCGGGTCGGGCAGCGCGGCGCGCCGCACTTGGCGCAGCGTGGCAATGTGATCTATGTTGACCCCCAGCTTCATGCGTGACTAGTTAATCGTCAAGTAGCGCGGGCTGCAGAGCACCTTTGCTTCGCCATTGTGGACCACCACCACGCTGGCCAATACCGGCCCCAGCGTGTCTTCGCGGCCGTGCCAATGCTCAATGGTTACATACTCAAAGATCATGCTGGTCAAACGGTCGAGCGCCTGGCGCTGATCAACATCGCAGCTGCGCAGGCCCAGCTCCGGGCACAGGGCGCGGAACGAGCCATTGTCGTCGCGGGATAATTCAACCGTTACATGCATAGTCATCAGGCGCCATGGTATCATTATTACAAAACCGTGGTATTATACAGAACTTGGCGAAAAAGCGCAAATCCACGAGATAGGTCAGAACTAACCTACCCGCAATAGGTGGGGATAGGTCATAATACATCGAACCGCTGCTGAACGACGCAGTGGAAGCGCGGGTCATGCGCTATGGCAGGTGCCTGAGACGCAGTCGTCCCTACAAGAAGAACGACAAAGTGCACAGGGAGCAGAAGAACGGGAAGGATGTACGCGGGCAGGCGGGCTCGCGGCGCACCCGGGAGGGTGCGGTGGGGGGAGGGAACAGGGCGGGGATGCGCCGCGATCAGCAGGAGGTGAGACGAGGTTACAGCAGCACGATCACCCGCCCTGTTTGAAGGAGAGCGGGCGCCGCACCGCGCGCACATGCACGGTACGGCGCCGGAACGGCGTGCTACCCGATGGCGACTTTGCCGCGTTCGCCGGTACGGATGCGGATACACTCAGCCAAGTCAACGACGAAGATTTTGCCGTCGCCGATGTTGCCGGTGCGGGCGCCTTCGATAATCGCCTGGATGGTCGGCTCAACGAAGTCTTCATTGACAGCAATCTCGAGGCGGACTTTTTTGAGCAGGTTGACTTCGATGTCGACGCCGCGGTACATTTCGTGATAGCCGCGCTGCTGGCCGCAGCCGAGGGCGTTGGTGACGGACATCTTGTAGACTTCGCGGCGGTAGAGTCTTTGTTTGACGTCGTTCAACTTTTCGGGTTGAATATATGCTACGATCAATTTCATGACAGTTGATCTCCCGTGTGAGTGCGCGGGTGCGCTTACTGGGTGATGAAGATTTGGAATCCACTATAGGCTTCCATACCATGTTCGCCGATGTCGAGGCCGCGGATTTCTTCCTGGGCGCTGACGCGCACGCCGAGTGTGAGCTTGAGCACGAGCCATGTGAGGAAGGATACCCCCACCACGAAGGCAGCGCTGGCCGCCACGCCGATCAGCTGCACGACAAACTGGCGCGCGCCGCCGAAGAACAACCCGCTAATGGCGACGCCGCCGACGGCTTCGGCGATTTCTTTTTGCGCGAACAGGCCGACGCACAAAGTGCCGAAGACGCCGTTGACCAAATGTACAGAGAGGGCGCCGACTGGGTCGTCGATGCGCAGGCGGTCAAAGAACAAGACTGCGAGAACGACGAGCACACCAGCGACCAAGCCGATGATAAGCGAGCTGGCGACGCTGACGTAGGCGCAGGGGGCGGTGATGGCCACAAGGCCGGCCAGGCAGCCGTTGATCGTCATGCCGAGATCGGGCTTGCCGAGGAGCAGCCACGACGTGGCGGTTGCGCTGAGGATGGCCGCGGCGGCGGCGGTATTTGTCGTAACCATGATATGGGCGATGGCGCTGGGGTTGGCGGCCATGGTTGAACCGGGGTTGAAGCCGAACCAGCCGAGCCAGAGAATGAAGGCGCCGAGCGTGGCCATGGAGAGGTTGTGGCCGGGAATGGCGCGTGGTTTGCCATCGGGGCCGTATTTGCCGATGCGCGGGCCAAGGATGATGGCGCCGATAAGCGCGGCCCAGCCGCCGACAGAGTGCACGACGGTGGAGCCGGCGAAATCGTAGAAGCCGAGTTGAGCCAGCCAGCCGCCGCCCCAGACCCAATGGCCAACGATGGGATAAATATAGATGGCCATGGCAAAGGAGAAGACGATGAACGTAAGATACTTGATGCGTTCTGCGACGGCGCCGGAGACGATGGTCGCCGCGGTGCCGCAGAAGACCAGCTGGAAGAAGAATTTAGCCAGCAGGGGAACGCCGGTCCAGTTAATGGCGCTGTAGACACCCTGGTAGGCGTCGCCGGTAGCGGGCGAATTGTCGGCGCCGGTGAGGAACCAGAGGCCTTTGAGGCCGATGAAGCCGTTGCCATCGCCGAACATCAAGCCCCAGCCGAGGAAGAGAAAGCCGAGGGATGACACCGCGAAGACAATAAAGTTTTTGGAGAGGATATTGACGCAGTTTTTGGCGCGCGCAAATCCCGATTCCACTGTGGCGAAGCCGAGGTTCATGAAAAACACGAGCATGGCCGCCACGACGACCCACAGCGTGTCGAGGGTAACAGTAAGAGATGGCGCCGAGCCATCGTCCGCGGCAACCGCAGCGGCGCCGCACACCACAGCAAGCGCGGCGGCGCTGTACGCAAGCATTCGTCTCATCAGTAGCTCCCGTTGGGGTTAGAAACAGTTGTACGGGGGTGGAGAGGCAACGGGTGTGCCACGTGTAGTGATTGATCGTATATTGCTTATTTTGAGTTATTTATGAATCTTTTTATGGACGTGAAGAGCTGGAAAAGCCACCTGGCGGTGGGAACAACGGCGGGCTTCCCACACAAAGGTGAGGGGAAAGCGAGGTAAGAAACAAATTACGATTTACGAATTACGATTTACGATTTTGGGGGAGGAATAGCGAATGGCGAATGGCGATTTATGGGGGGAGGAACCAGGAAGACGCGAAGACACGAAGAAGAAGTCAGAACGCGCCCCGCAGGAGCGGGGTGCAGAATGAACGAAGTACGCAGTGAAAAGTTCGGGATCAATGACAAATGACCACTGACATGAGAAATGGGGACAGGAGGTGGTGGAGCGGCGGGTGGGTGGGCGTGGGAGAAGAAGCCGGCAGGGATGGCGGCGCTCCCAGCGGGGCGCGGCGGGTTTAGTGCCAGATGGCATCGACGAGGCGTGGCGTAACGGATACGGGCACGCTCATGTACTCGTCGATTGAAATGTGGTATTCGGTGTTGGCGCGGCCACAGGCGCGGTAGAGCTGGGTGAGGGAAATGCGCCAGTCGGTAAGGGCCTTGATTTCGTTTTTCAAGGCGGTGGCGAGCTGGTCTTGGTAGAACAAGACGTCGAAAGTAGTGGATTGACCGACTTTAAATTTTTCCTGCTCGGCGGCGAGTTGTTCGTGAGCGAAGCGCGAGGCTTCACGGGTGGCGTCAATGCGTTTGCGGTTGGTTTCGACGTTACGCAGGGCGGTGCGCACGCTGACGGCAACGTTGTGGCGCACCTCTTCGATGCCGAGCTCGGCTTGGCGCGAGGAGTATTTGGCCTGGCGATAGGTGGCGATGGGTTCGTTATAGAAGAGTGGGATGGAGACTTCAACCCCGAGAGACCAATTGGGATGACGGCCGCTGTATTGATCATCATAGGAGTGACCATAGTCATCGCCGATGCCTTGGAAGCCGAGCGAGCCGAGCATATTGACTTCTGGGAGGAGGTTATTTTTTGCGACTTTGAGGCGTTCGCGGGCACTCTGCATGCGGAGTTTGGCGACTTCGATGGTTTGCTGATTGTTGAGGGCTTGTTCGATCAGATAGGGCTCGTCATGCTGCACTTCAACAATGACGGGTTTTTCAAGTGGCACGAGATGATATTGGATGGGACGCATGGCGCGGGGCAGGAAGAGCTCGTTCATTTCGAAATTGATGACGGCGCGGAGTTTGTCTTCGGCATTGCGGACGGCGTTGCGGGCGATGAGGAGTTGTTCTTCCTGGGAGGCGATGCGGGCTTTGGCTTGAGTGACATCGAGGGGCGCGGCCATCCCGACGTTCACTTTGGCCTCGTTGACTTTGAGGAGTTCGCGGGCGAGCTGGAGGGTATATTCCTGTGCGCCGGCTTCTTCACGATAATAGTAGAGCGACCAATACGCGGCGGTGACGTCAAGAATGAGGTCTTGGACGGCGGCATCGAGCTGGACGCGGGAGATGCGCCAGTCGTTGCGGGCGATGCGGACGGGGGCGAGATTGACGTCCAGGCCGAAGTTTTTGAGGACGGGGACGGTGATATAGCCTTCCTGATAGGTGGAGTAGGAGGGGTTGAAGAGGCCGCCGAAGCTGTCAATGCGGGTATGTCCTTGGCCCATGAGGTAGCCGTACTGGAGGCCGGTGATGAAGCGGCCGGAGATGCCGCCATTCCAGTCAATGGAATCAGAGCGGGTGTTGCCGACGACGGTTTTGGAGAAGCCGCGCGGGGCGGTTTTTTGGAAGACGCGGGGTGATTGGGCGCCCGTCCACGTGAATTCCATATTGAAGGTGGGATCAAAGACGCTCCACTGCTGGCGGACTTTTTCCCAGCCGATGCCGGGCTCGAAGCGGCTGATAGTGAGGCCGAGGTTGTGTTCGAGGGCCCAGAGGATGCAATCACGCAGGGTGACGTAGACATTGGAGTCTATGGGCTGCCAGGCGGGCGGAGCAGGTGGCGCAACGGCCGTGGGAGCCCGCAAAGTATCGAATTGCGGCCGGTTGGTCACAGTGGAAGCGAGCAATTGGCGTTCGAGCTCTTCGAGTGCATCTACATCATAGACCGTGACGCCAGACTCAGCGCGGGCGCCGGCAACAAAGGACAGGACGGCCACAAGAGCACAGGCCAAGCGAAAGTTCATCATCAGTTTTCGTGTTGTTGTGATTAGCACTGGCGGACGGCAGACAGCAGGCTGCTGAGGCCAGCGCAAAAACAAACAGCAAATTAGGCTCAAATCACAAACAGCCTGTATATGATAGCATAAGCGGAAAAAAAAGTCAAACGAACGCGGTGAAAGGATGAACTTGGATCCGGCGACTAGCTGTGGCGTGCGGGAGCGGAGTTCCCGCTTTTTTGCGCGGACGCAGAGCTTCCGCGGCACACACGCGTTGCCCCCCGACTTGTTAGCATGTCGAAATGTATCATAATTGATGGATCAGCTCTTATCGTTTGTTTCTGCGCTAGTCGCTGGATTTGGGTGAAACGCGGCGTTGACGATTTGGATGTGAATCGGTATAATTAGATTTGAAAGACGTTCATAACCGGCCCATGGCGGGCCTAGCTGAGATTTTTTGCATGGATCAACGTGACGAACCTCTCGCACCGGGTGCTGACCACACCGCGCGGCCCGCCGGCGATGACAATACGATGGTGATCGGTGATAAGAATCGCGAGGTGTACCGCCCGCTGACGTTTTTGCTGTTCGCCGCGCTGGGGGTGATGCTGCTGTACAGCTTCAGCTATCCGTTGCAGCGCACGTATCAGAGCTGGGGCAGCCAGCATGGCTACAATGCCAACGGGTTGTACATTTTTATTGGCGCGTGTGCGCTGGTGTTTTGGCAGCGCAAGCGTCTGCGCGCGCTGCCGAAGACGATAGATTACCGCGGGCTGGTGCTGCTGGTGCTGGCGCTCTTGTGGTCGTTGGCGTTCAAACGCGGCGACATCAACGCGATGCAGACAATGGGGTTCATTGGCGTGATCTGGGCGTGTTGTTTGTATTTGGGCGGGTGGCTGTTTGCAAAGGCGATGATGTTTCCGCTGTTTTTCAGTTTGTTCTCAGTGCAATGGGGTTTGGCGAGCAGCGTGGTGTCGCTGAAAATGCGCTTGTGGTCAACGGAAATCGCGTGCGGGATCATCAATGCGACGGGCTGGCCGCTGGGGATTGCGGTGCAGCGCCAGGGCACGAATGTGTCGATGCAGGACATACCGGAGCTGGCGTTTGATGTGGCGGCAGCATGCAGTGGGCTGCAATCGCTGATCATGACAACGGTGTTGTGCCTGCTGATGTGCTATTTGACGTTGCGCACGTGGTGGAAGCGTGCGGTGATGCTGGCGTTAATTGCGCCGATCGCGATTTTGAACAATGCACTGCGGATCGTGTTGATCGCGTATTGCGGGACGTTTTTCACGTGGATCGAGCGGGTGTTGAACTTGCACAAAGGCTGGGGCAAAGACGTGGCCTACGGCGCGTTTCATGAATATCCGGGTGTGGTGGTGTATGGGCTGGGGTTTGCGATGGTGTGGCTGGCGGCGCATTATTTGGAGCGGCTGCCGGGCGTGGAACGCGAGGAGTGGAAGCAGCGCAGGGCAGACAAAGCGGCGGCGCGGGCGCGCAAGGTGGCGAACGCTGCTTCCGACCGGGCCGATGTGTCAGATGCGTCCGATGCGTCTGGCGCGCCGGATGCTGCCAGCCAGCCGGCCGACTACAGCTTCTATGGCCGGCTGTGGAAGCACGTCGTGGTGGTGCTCGCGCTCGTCGTTGCAGCACACTACATCAGCGACTATGCCAAACATAACATCTTCTACTCAAAAGGCCTGGCTTCCGGGGATCACATTCCGACGCTGGTGGTGGGGCAGAAAGGCTACAGCGTGCAGCGGCTGCCGTATGTCACGGCGTTTCCGGAGCGGATTGGGTATCGCCTGCGTGTGGCCACGCCATTATCGGAGATGGAGCTCACTGAATTACCGAAGGACACGGAGTATTTCCGCGGGCTGTATGTGCCGACGAACCGGTATGAAGCGTACATGAACGGCGTGCGGTACTTGTTTGAGGAGGCGATGCAAAGCGCGGACGTAGAACGTGTAGTTGCAGGGTTGCAGGACGCGCTGGGCGAGGTGGCGTTGCCCACGAACACGCTGGTGCGGCTGGTGTTGTTAAGCCGCGGATTTGGGGAATGGCTGCGGAAGAATCCCACGCCCGAGTTTGTGCCGATAGCCTTTGGGCACGTGCTGGCGGCCATAGCACAGGCCGACCGGTATCCGGAGAACATCATGCTGGCCGTAGTGCAGAACAAGAGCGACCAACACTCGATTCACACGCCGGAAGCGTGTTTCCCGGCGCAGGGCTGGACCATAGACGAGCCGTTTGTAGTGCGGCTGGACTTAGGCGGCACACCGGCGGATGTGGCGTGCCTCGATGTAGGGTTCAAGCAGGAGAACATACGGGAGTGCGTATTGTACTGGTATCAGCGCGAAGGGGAAGGCGGGCGCAACATTTATGCGACGGGGGATTTTTTCTGGCTGCCGTTCAAGACGGCATACAACTTGATTTTCCGGGGGCGCAGCGACCGCTGGGCATTTGTGCGTTTCTCAACGGCGATAGATGATACCGGTTCATTTGATGAGGGCTTTAAGCGCCTGACCACGTTCGTGCGCGAGGTTGAACCCTATTTGATGTATTAGCGCATGGCACACTTTCTCCGTACGATGCATTTGATTGAGCGCGCGCGCATGCGCTGGCGCACGCCGCACAAGCTGCAGGCCATGATAAAGTGGCTGGCACGCAATTGGCCGTGGCGGCTGGGGGCGCTGCTGGCGGCCATCAGCCTGTGGGCGTATGTGCAAGTCGTTACCAACGTCGTGACGGTGCCGCTGACCGTGGCCATCGGGACCATCCGCGTGCGCGAGAATCATCAAGCGCAGGCGTTTACCACGAACGGCGAACCGCTGCAGGCAGTAACAGTGAATGTGATGTGTTCGGCGCGCGACCGCGACCGTTTGCGCGACGTGGACTACACGGTGGAGATAGATTTGCAGGACGAGGCCGAGAACATCATCCCGTCGTTTGCCCTGCGCGCCAACGAGCATATCCGCTACCGCGGGCGCAAAGAGTATGCCGACCGGTACCGCATTGTGTCGTTCAGCCCCGACCGGATACGCTTGGTAATTGACAGCACCGAGATGCGGCTGGTGACGGTGGAGCCCGTCTGCACGGGCACGCCCGCCGAGGGCTATGAAGTTTCGACCATCAGCGCCAATCCCACCGCCGTGATGGTGAAAGGCCCGGCGCGCGTGATTCGTGAGATGGTTTCCATTCCTACCGAGACGATCGACATCACGGGGCTGAGCCGGCCATTTCAAAAGCCGGTGCGCGTGGTGGCGACCAATCTGAACGTCAGCGTAATGGACAAGACGCCGGTGGAAGTGAAGATTGGCATCAATACCAAGCCAGTGCAGCGGCGCTTTGTGGGAGTGCCGGTGCTGGCGTTGGGGCAGGCCGCGCAGCAACGCGGCGTGGTGTTTACGCCTCCAAAAGTCACGGTGGTGCTGCAGGGTATTCGTGAGATGATGGACATGGTTGAGCCGCGCTCGGTGCGCGCCTTTGTGGATGTGCGCGACTTTACCACGAGTGGCTTTAGTGTGCCTGTCCAGGCGCTCGCGCCCGCGAATGTGAATGTTGTATCGGTGATTCCACATACTGTCACCGTGAACCTGACGGAGGAGTAGCATGGCGCAGGAACTTCCGCCCAGCGCGCCCGAAGCCGGCACTTCGCTGGACGTGCGCTTTAGCCAGTTCGAAGAGCGCTATCAGCGCGAAATTGCGGACGTGCGCACGATCAGCTGCCAGATGCAGGAACTGATCAGTATGACGGAAGCAGTTTTGGACGAGCTCGAGCGCCCGGGTTTCTTCCGCCGCATTTTGTGGCGCATCACGGGCCACACCGCCGCATTGCAGCGCAAAAACTACCGCAACCAGCTTAAGCTGCAGCAAAGTAATCTGCTGTTGAGCGCCGCCATCGCGCGGCAAAACCGCGTTGTCATTGAAGGTCTGCGTCTCGCCCTTGAGAAGCTGGAGCGCGTAGAACAAGATGCGCGTTATCTGCGCCAGACGGTTGTGGGCATGGAAGAGCGCCGCGAACGTCTGCGCCGCCGCCGCCAGGCGTTCTACGAGCGTGTGCGCGGTATCTGGGAGCGCCTGCGGGCATGGTGTACTGGCCGGGCATAACCCCGCGTGTGCACGCCGCTCGTGATCAGCTGCACTGGCTGGCGCGCGTGGTGTTGATGTGTGGGATGACTGGGATGTGTGCGTGCGGGCGCGCGCCTATGCTGCGCATCCATTTCATTGATGCCGGCTATGGCGATGCCATCCTGCTGCATGATGGCAGCGGCCATGCGCTGTTGGTGGATGGCGGCTACGGCGCCAATGAAACTGATCAAGGCCGGCAGACCGTCGTGCCGTATCTGCAGGCAAATGGCATCATGCGGCTGGACGCAATGTTCTGCACGCACAGCCATCCAGATCATGCCGGCGGGCTGGTGGACGTTGTACGCGCCCTGCCTGTGACGCAATTCATCCGGCCCGCGTGGGGGCAGACCAACGCATATACGGCGGCGCTCGGCGAGCTGTGCGCCGCGCGGAATATTCCCGTCAGCATTGCCGGGCGTGGTGCGGAATGGAAGTGGGGCGATGTGCACATCACCGCGCTGCATCCGCCTGCAGGTGGCGCGGACGTTGTTGACGAGCCGTGTGATCTGAATGCAAACAGCCTGGCGCTTGAAGTGCGCTTCGGCCGCGCGCGCGTGTTGTTGCTGGCCGACATCACCACGCCGGTGTTGCGCGAGCTGCACGCGGCGGGGCTGTTATCACCTGCGGTTTTGGTCAAGATTCCTCATCATGGCCATCGCGATGCGTATGACGAAGGCATTGTTCGCGCCCTTGCGCCGCAGCATGCCGTGCTGACGATCGGAGCGAATCCGTATGGCGCGCCTGCGCCGGATGTCATCCGCGGGTATGAGGCGCTATGCACGCTTTGGCGCACCGACCGCGACGGGACCATTACCGCTGAAGTGTCTGCCGGCGGCAGCGTGATCGTCGGTGCGAGAAAAGGTAAGGAAGATGGCAGCGCGCGGAGCGGACAACGTCACACGACAAAATAGTGCGTACCATCAACAGATTATGCCGTCTGCAATCAGCAAAAAATATTGATCGGTCTTCATAGTGCGCCGCGAGCCGCTTCATACTGCTGGTAGAAGCTAGGGTATGCAGTGGCATTGGTGCTCCATGCGGCGTTCACCGTGCCGTAAACGTTGCTCGGCTCTTGAGCAAACAATTGTGGAGAGCTGACCACCGCGCCGCACGGCTGGTACTGCGAGCCCCAGCCTTCGCGCCATGGCACCCACGCCTGCGGTACACGTAGAGAAATTGTCAAGGGCTGGCCGCGCAAGGCGCTGATGTCACAATAGAGCAGGTGCTCTTGCGTGCTATTAAGCAACACGCCGGCCATGAAGATGCCGTTGATGTAAACGGTCATGGTCTGCTCGCGCAGAGCCATGCGTTCGTTCAGCGCGCGGTAGCGGATCAACACCAGCGGCTGAGTGCCGGGCAGCAGGGCGAGGGCATGGCGGGGAATGGTGTACCAAGGCACGTTGGATACGGGGCTGCGTTCAAGGTAAGTAAAACCATAAAAGAGTTTGCTAAAGCGGCCACGGGCGGCGGCACGTGCCAGCGCAGAAGATATGCCCGGCACGAGGAGCAGGCCGGCCAGCAGCAGGGCACCAGCCAGCGCGGCGCTGTGCAGGCGCAGCTGAGCGGCGCGGTTCCATCCGTTGCGCGCGCACCAGCGCTGGAGGCGCCGCTCGGTGCGCGCCCAGCGTTGCGCCAGCGCACCCGGTTCGTGTGTCACGCGGCGCCCGCACTGCCAGGCACACGCGCGCACGACTCCCGCCAGCATGGCCCAGAAGACTACGGTTTCCACATTCTCCACCGCGACATCTGAACTCAGCGCCGCCAAGGCGATTATCAGCAGCCCCATGCTGAAGGCACGGCCATACCATGACCACTCCGGCGCCGCGCGCCGTGTGCCGTCCTGCCAAAATACTCTGCAGCGCCACACCGCCCAGCCCAGCGCCCCCAGCAGCGCCAGTGCGGTAACTACGCCACCCTCCGCGGCCATGCGCAGATACGCATTATGCGCCCGGGCATACTCAAACATATCACTGCCGGTGCGAAAGCGTTGGTAATACGTTTCAAAGTTGCCGGTGCCAAGGCCCCACAGAGGCAGTGTTTTCAAGACCTGCCATGCGCACGTCCAGTGGTCAATGCGCCCCGGCAGCATCAGCGCACGAAACTGTTGTGTGCGGATGGCCATGCACCAATCCCGCAGGCGCACGATTAGTGGCAAATGTTGCACGTTCTGCCAGCGCCATGCGACGGCGCCGGCGGTCATCAGGCCTGCCAGTGCGGCAGCCGCAAGCAGCTTGACGCCCACCCACGGCCGCACGATGAAGGTACGCCGCAGCCATGCTACACTGGCCACAACGAGCACCAGCGCCAACAAGACAACATTCAGCCGGCAACCTGTGAGCGCTATGATCATCAGTTCCAGCGCCAGCGCGCCGCACAGCACCGCGCGTTCATACCAGCGCCGCGCGCGCACCAGTTGCTGCATGGCCAGGATGGCCAGCACAGTGATGAGATCGGCCAACACAGCGGGGGACGTGCAGGTAGCGTTTACGCGCCGTTCGTATACATAATAACTCACCATGTAAGTTCTGGTAAGATACGAGTAGAGCGCAAACGCGGCGATGGGGAGTGCACACAGATGCAGACTGCGTGTAAACGCACGTATGTCCTGCGGCCGCGAAATCACGGCTGCTACGGCCAGGTATGCTGCCAGGCCCACCAGCCACACATAGGCATAGCGCAGCCCCACGAACATGCCACGGTCCTCCAACAGCGGGACAAGCTGCAGGGCCTGGCGCAATGCATGCCATGTAGCGGGCTCATGCCAAAGGATATGGGAAAAAGTGCCAAGCAGAACGCTGCACGCACAACAGACCAGCAGGACACTCACACTGGGATGCAGCCCCGCGCGCTGGCGCACGCGCGCCGGCCGCAGACATACCAACGCCGCACACGCTGCCACCGGCGCGATATAAGCGATTTTTACATACGGCCAGGGCAGCCAGTGAAAGGGCGTATTGAACAGCAGCACACACGGCGGCAGCCACCAGAAAATGCTGCGCGGCCAGCGCAGCGCCGCGGCGCCCCCCGCACAGACGGCCGCTGCCGCGATGCTCCACAGCAACACTTGAGGCGTTTGCAACAACGCCCAGAAATACACCGGCGCCAGCACCATCACGAGCAGATACCAGCGTGCCAGACACGCGCGCATGGCACGCTGCACTACATGCCATAGATGATGCCATCTGTGCCGGTGCGCTGCCATATCAGGCGCTCATGTGCCCTGTACGGCGCAGGAGCGGGTGCGGGCTCGTACGCGCATGACCGGGCCAGCCTGCGCGGGACGCGCGGGCAGCATGCACACGATGCGTGTGTGCGTGATGGTTCATACGTATTGCTTGTACACTACTTGCACAGCACGTGTAGGATGGTGGTATACCAGCCGCGTGCTGACAGCACAGTATACCAGATGTGCTCCTGCTTGTCGAGTGCCGCGCTTTTTGTTATACTCTGGACATGTACGAACGGTCGTCATCACCCATGGCTGGACTCGTGGTGCGCCTCATCGCATTCGCGGTGCTGATTGCTGCACTGATCAGCCTCTGGTATCAGCGCCAGCGCGTGCACATGCTGTTTGAATTCAAACGCACCCTGCCGTTCCATCCCGTTCGTTCCATGGCCTACATTCCCGGCGGCCAATTTCTCATGGGCAGTTCAAATGGCGCACCGGATGAGCTGCCCGTGCACACGGTGCGCGTCGCGCCGTTTTGGATGGACCGCCATGAACTCACCAACGAAGAGTTTGAACGCTTCGACCCGTCACACCGCGCGCTGCGCACACGTGCTTCCACCAACGCCACCCATCCTGTCGTCAATGTGACATGGCAAGCCGCCATGGCGTATTGCGCGTGGCGCTGCCGCCGGGAAGGCGTGCCGGAAGGAACCTACCGCCTGCCCACCGAGGCAGAATGGGAATATGCGGCGCGCGGCGGGCTTGTCCAGCAGCCGTATCCATGGGGCGCCGCCGCGCCGGATGCTGATGACATCATCCTCGCCGCTTACAAAGACCGTGCTGCAACAGACGGCGCACCGCCGCGCCTCATGCCCGTGGGTTCGTTTCTGCCGAACGGCTTCGGCCTGTACGACATGGCTGGCAATGTCTGGGAGTGGTGCCTGGACTGGTATGCCGAAGACACCTACGCTGCGCGCGCCGGCGCCACGATAATTGACAACCCGCGCGGCCCGGAAACCGGCTTGCGCAAAGCATGGCGCGGCGGTTCGTGGATGAGCGACGCCGAACGCCTGCGTGTCTCTGCCCGCGGCGGCATAAGCCCCGCGCAGTGGATGGAGACGCTCGGCTTCCGCTGCGTCCGCCCTGTTCAGCCGTAAAATCCTTGCCGCATGTTGGCTGCTCAATCGGCTGTTTGTGTGGATCGCAGATGACAGTGTGTGTCCATCGACACGGCAACGCCCATTCCGCTCCCTTGCACCACCCCGCGCTAACAAGCGCACAACTTGTCACCAATCATCATGCCAAGTTGGCCTGTTGCCTCTTGCGCACTATGTCATGTTATTGCTTTACCGCTTTGTCCCGTACAGCCAGGCCAGCCCGCCGAGCGTGACCATTGCCGCCAGCACCAGCACAGTCCATTCCGCCGCGCGCGGCGCGCCCCATACGGCCGCACCCGCCGCACCCGCCAGCGGCCCCGCACAAATCCCTATCCCCAAAATTGCTTCGTGCAACCCGCTGTGCGCTCCTTTTTCCTCACCACTGTCTACCGAGTAATACAACGACCCGGCATACGACAAGCTGTGCGACAAGCCATACACCGCCAATGCGCCCGCCGCCACCCACACATGCGGCACCAGAAACACCAGCGCCACGCATACCGGCGTCAGCAGCGCTGCCGCCACGTTCCAGCCCACATGATAATGCCAGCCCTCCCAGCGCCAGAACAACACAAAGCCTAGCCCGCGCGTGATCAGATACACACTGACCAGCCAGATCGCGTTCTTTACCGAGAGCCCCAGCCGTGCGCCCACAAACGGCGCCAGGGCGAACACCACCGCGCATAACAAATAGCCCGTCGCGTTAGCCAGCCAGGCTGTGTGGCGCAGCTGTTGTTTCACGGCCGGCGCCACGTGGTTGCCGTAATGAGGGAGTTCCATCGCCGTGCGGCCGTCGCGCACCCCGCACTTGCGCCGTGCAGTAAAACGTAAATAGGCCACTTGCCCAAGGTGCAACAGCCCCGGCAGCCAGAACACGATGCTCGGCCGCCAGGCAAACAACGGCCCGCTGATAAACACACCCAGCGCCCCAGTTACAGACCATACAACATTGTAAATGCCGGCGCGCTGCGGCATGGTGAGCGTGCCGGGTACGTGCAGAATGACGGCTTCCAGCGCGGGCCACGTTGCTCCCATCGCCAGTGTGTAGAGCGTCATGACCACGAATGGCGTGCCGCGCCAGGTGGGCAGCCAGCCGAGGAGCAAGGCCAGCGCCGCGCACACCAGGGCGCCCTGCATTTGGCGGTCGTAGCCCAGCCGGTCGGCCAGTATGCCGCCGGCGCGAGAGGCGAGGATGTAGGTAACGCCCTGCAGCGCGTTCAACCAGAGATTCCATGCGCTGCTGTAGCCGAAGCGCTGCTGTGTCCAGAACATCACGCAGGTTAAAAACAGCGTGCAGCCGAAGGAATTCACGCCTTCGATGGCGCAATATTCGTCTAAGCGCAAGCGTGCATAGCCAGGTTTCATGCAGGTATCTTATTCATTCGGCGCGGCAAAAGCAAGGGAACGGGGAAGGGTGGGGATTTACAATTTACGATTTACGAATTACGATTTACGATTTTCGGGGGATGAACCACGAAGGCACGAAGGCACGAAGAAAAAGTCAGAAGGCAGAATAAACGAGGTATGAAAGCAGAAGTGCAGCAATGACACATGAGCAACGATGAATGACAAATGAAAAATGGGACCCGAAGACTGGGAAGAGTGGGGTTTGTAACGGCGCGGGGGCTCGGGATGTAGAGGAGCCATCTTGGCTCCTGAGGCGGCAGGATGCCGCCTCTACTTTGCCGCGATCGCCGATGGCGCCTACAAGCCAACCGCAGTGTGTAAATGGTAAATCCTCCGCGTCCCGCAAGCTTGTATTTGCAGTTATTGAAGAATACCATATATTGAAATGCGCGGTAGATTTAATGATTTTGCAATCTTTCACAGCCTATATTTTCTAAAAAATGCAAATAGTCTTGACATTGAACAACCATTATGCTATACTAGGCACATGACGATGAAACGCACATCCCCGGCGGCGCGCGGCCCGGTGGCGGCGCGGCGCGCAGGCCTGGCGGCGCGCGCGGCAGCAGAAGCTGCCTTGCTCAAGGCCATGGCGCATCCCATGCGCATGCGCATCCTGCGCGAGTTGGCCTATGCCGAACGCTGTGTGGGTGACTTGAGCGCCGCGGCCGGCGGCTCGATCTCCACCGTGTCACGGCACTTGGCACAGCTGCACGCGGCGGGCATTGTGCGCACGCGCAAGCGCGGCACCTACGTGTTTTATGCATGGAGTGCGCCATGCGTGGGCAAGATTCTGACCTGCGTTCATAACATGCTGCGCCACAACGCACGCGGCGGCGAGCGTGCGTGTGCGCGGCGTACAATGAAGGAAACGAAGAAGCGATGAGAGTGTTGATTGGTGCGGCGCTCGGCGCCTTGATTGGCGGTGTAGCAGGCTATTTTGGCAAATGCAGCACGGGCACCTGCCCGCTGACGAGTTCGCCATGGAGCGGGGCGGTGTTTGGCGCGCTGATAGGCGTGATGATGGCGCACTCGCTGGCGGGGCGCACAAGCACGCCGGCTGTGTCCGGGCCGCCGCCCGCCAACCTGCGTGAAGTGGCCTCTGAAGAAGAGTTTAACCGCATGCTGGGCGAAGCCCGCGGTACCGTTCTTGTGGATTTCTTCGCCACATGGTGCGGGCCGTGCAAGCGCATGATGCCCGAGCTGCACAGTGTAGCCGCGCAAAAAGCCGGTGATTTGACCGTGCTGAAAGTGGATATTGACAAGATGCCGCAACTGGCGCAACGCTATGGCGTGCAGGGCGTGCCAACACTGTTGGTAATGGAGAAGAGCGAAATACGCCACAAAGCCGTCGGATTTCGCACGGCCGAGCAAATCAACGCGCTGATCAGTTCAGCGCGCTGAACCCGTCGCTGCCCAAGAGGCCGCAGCGATTGGCATACAGAGACTAGCGGCTGCGTTGCCTGTGCGAGGTGTGCCGTTCGGCCCAGTGCCGTGATTGCACACGGCATACCTTGCTGATGGGAGCATCACCAGCGCGTGGCGGCGATTGTGGCGCGCGCCTGCAGCCACCGGGGCGGTGCTCCTTAAGGGAAGCGGGCTTATGCTGGTCACGATGGTGTCGTTGCAGCTGGTGCAGGCGTGGGAACGGGTGTGGGAGGGTGAACATGGGATCGTGGCAGAGGGGCGGGAGCGGGTGCGCCAGTTGTGCGTGATAGAAGTGATAGTGAACGGGAACGCGGCGGACGGGACAATTCCAGAGCCGCGTGTGGACGTACAGTGGCTGCTGGAGAAAGCGGGAGTGAAGCTGCCGCAACGGCTGGCACCGGACGGGCGGCGTGTGCACACAAAAACGTGGCTGTGGCGGAAGCGTGTAAGCCGCTAAACAAGAGCAACTTACGCGACGATAACGGTTGCTTTATTCTGGAAGATCCGTTGAGGCCGCCGTGACTGAAAAGAGCACCGGGGGGCTCGGCCGCCTTTCGGCTGATAATGCATCTGCGTGGCCGTGCCTTTAGGTACGCACACCGGGCGGCCGCCGCCACGGGCAGCACGTCCCGGCATGTGCAGAGAGGCACATCGGTACACCTGCGCAGCTGCATCTGGCGTGCCGGCGACGCGGCTGTGTGCCATACCCTGTATATGCTAGCTATTGAGGTCCGGCGCATCCTTCCCGTCCTCCAGCTGTGAGCGGACGCTTTGGCAGCCCGCGGCAAGGCGCCCAAATACGTCAGTTGTGCAGTCATGCATAGGACGATCTTGAGAAGGCTTTGGCACCCTCAAACGCGCCGGCCGCGGATCTTCTCCCATAACTGCTTAGCTTGTACGACCGTATCTACGGCTTCTTCTTCGTGGTGTGGTGTCTTGGTGGTTAAGTCTCCCCCACATCGTACAGCGTACAGCGTACGTCGTGCCCGCCGCGTTTTGCAGCGGGTCAATCAACGTTTTTTGTCGTGTGCATTCGACAGTTTTTGTTGATTGAGCACGTGGCGCACAATGTCGGAGGCAACGGGCGGGCAGCCTTTGATGAAGACGTGCTGGCCAGCGGCGGCTTTGGCTGTGCAATTACCGACGCAGAACGAGCGGTCCGGCAGCTCCGCATGCCCTTTGCCGATCGCAAACGTTAGCGGCAGGTAACCGCCCAGTTCGGCGTAGTGGCGCTTCAGGAACATCAGCATGGTGGAGAGGCACGCGCTGCATGATTCCTTGTCGAGCACGCGCACATGTTGATATTCAAAACTGATGGCGCGCGGCGGAGGCTCAAAGGGTGTGATCCACGCGCGCCAATGCGGCGGGTCAATATCCATCTGCGCGCAGTCAAGTGTGCTGGGAAGGCGCTGTGCGGCGAGGCGCAGGTGGGCAATGTCATGCGGTGCGAAGCCCATCAGCGTGGCAGCTACGGCATCCGCAGCCAGCACGTGTTCGCTGGCGACGATCAGTCCCGGATGAATCTGCGAGCCGGCGCTGGGGCCCAGCCCCTGCATGCCGGTTGAACCATCAATCAACACGAGCTGCGGCGTGAGGATCGTGGCCATGTCGGCGATGGCGAGATCAAGCGGCTTGACGCCGGGGAACGCCGGGCAGGGCGGGAGCTGGTGCAGGCGCACTTTTTCACGCCCGCGCAGGCAGCCTTTCATGTTTTTCAATCCCAAACTGACACGGCAATGCATGTGCGTTTTCATCACCGGGATGGAGACTATAAAGTCAAACTCCGGCAGTGCGCCGCAGAGCATGAGATGATCGAGGACGACGCCGTGCGGGATGGGCGCCTTGCGCGCCGGCAGCTCGTCGAGGTCTAGCACGGGCACGGTGCGCGCGCGTGCGGCGGCCGCGATGCCGGTGGCTTCGAGACATTCAGGCGGGGTCACCCCGAGGATGGTACTGTCGCCGACGCTGGGATGTGCGCCACATGCGAGAAAGAAATCGCACGCGGCGGCGACCACGGCAGGATTGGTTGTGATGCCGAGGCCGGGCGGGACACGGCGGCCGGCGTTGGGTTTCAGCAGGACGCGTTTGCCGCGCATGTCCGGCAAGGCCAGCGCGCGCAGGGCCTCGAGCGCGGTGGTGTAGGCGTCCGCGCCGCGCCGCACGATCACGCGTGGCGGCTGAACGGCATCAGGCATGGCGCACGGCGCGGCGTGGCGGCGTGGGAAACGCCAGAGCAATCACGTCCTGCATCGTAGATACGAGATGCACGCGCAGGGCATCCCGCACCTCGGACGGTACGTCGTCCAAATCAGCTTCATTGCGTTGTGGGATGATCACCTCAGCGATGCCGGCACGGTGGGCGGCGAGCAATTTTTCCTTCAGGCCGCCAACCAGCAGCACGGCGCCGTTGAGCGTGATTTCACCGGTCATGGCGAGTGTGTGGCGCACCGGCGTGCCGGACAGGGCGGAATAGAGCGCCGCCGCAATGGTGATGCCAGCCGAGGGCCCATCTTTCGGGATCGCGCCCTCGGGAACATGAATGTGCACGTCGTGGCGGGCGAAGAAGGTGCGCGGCAATTTAAGCGCCGCACGGCGGGCGCGGACGAAGCTGAGCGCGGCGCGCGCCGATTCTTGCATCACATCACCGAGCTGGCCCGTGAGAATCAACTCGCCTTTGCCTTCCAGCACGGAGACTTCCACTTTGAGGATTTCGCCGCCGGTTTCCGTCCACGCCAAGCCGACCGCCGTGCCGGGCACCGGCTCGGGCAACGAGGCGTCAGGGCGGTGTTTGGGTGTGCCCAGCAGGCGGCGCACATCCGCGGCGGTGATGGCACGCGGCGCGCGGCGTGCGGCGCTCTTCTGTGCCACCAACTCCATCGCCAGCTTGCGCATGATCTGCGCCAGCTGGCGGTCAAGCTCGCGCACACCGGCTTCGTGCGTGTACTCGCGGATGATCGTGCGCAACGCGTCGTCGTCGAGCGAAACGGGCGCGGGGATGGCGTTGGCGGCGCGTTGTTTTTCGATTAAAAACGAGCGCGCGATGGCCAGTTTTTCGGCTTCCGTGTAACTTGTGAGCTCGATTTTTTCCATGCGGTCGCGCAGCGTGGGATGAATGGCATCCTGCACGTTGGCGGTGCAAATGAAGATCACATCAGAGAGATCAACATCCACTTCGAGATAGTGGTCATTGAAGGTGCGGTTCTGCTCAGGATCGAGAACTTCGAGCAGAGCGGACGCGGGGTCGCCGCGCAGATCGGAACAGAGTTTGTCCACTTCATCGAGGAGCATGACCGGGTTGCGCGTACCGGCTTTTTTAAGGCCTTGAATGATGCGGCCGGGGAGGGCGCCGATATACGTGCGGCGGTGGCCGCGGATTTCAGCTTCGTCGCGCACGCCGCCCAGGGCGATGCGCACGAAGCGGCGGCCGAGCGCATCGGCGATGGCGCGCGCCAGCGAGGTCTTGCCCACGCCGGGCGGGCCCACCAGGCACAAGACTGTACTGCCGGCATCCTCGTGCCGTGTGGCGTGTGCGCGTTTCTTACGCCGCGCCGCGGCGGGATGCTCTGCCCGCAGCGTGCGCACGGCCAGATATTCTAGCAGGCGCTGTTTCGGCTCTTTCAGCCCGTAGTGTGTCTGTTCCAGAATTTCCCGCGCGTGCGCAATGTCAAGGTTATCCTTCGTGGTCTGTTGCCAGGGAATAGCGATCAACCAGTCAAGATAATTGCGGATGACGGTGCCTTCGGGCGAGAAGGGCGGCATTTTTTCGAGGCGTTGCAGCTCGGTGTGCGCAGCTTCAAACACCGGCGGCGGCATACCTGCGCGTTGTAGTGTTTCCTCATAGACGCGGATTTCATCAAAGCCCTTGCGGCCGAGTTCGCGTTCGATGGCTTTAATCTGCTCATTGAGAAAATACGATTTCTGCTGCTCGTCCATCTGCTTGCGGACTTCGTTGTAAATGCGATGCTCAAGATTAAGCAGTTCAATTTCGTTGGAGAGGACGCGGCACAGAGCGAGATAGGCGGAGGGCAGATCGCGCGCGCCGAGCAGGTCAATTTTGACTTCAGGGTTGCATGTCAGATGGCCGGTAATCAGATAGAAGAGTTTCAGCGGGTCGCGGATGCCAGCGGTGATTTGCAGGGCTTCATCAGGAATCTTAGGATTTTTGCGCACATATTCTTCAAACAAGCTGATGGCGGCACGCGTAGCTGCTTCAGCTTTGGGCGGCGCAAGGCCAGCGGTGAGTTTAACCGGCTCCACGCCGGCCAGCCAGGCCTGCTCATGCTTTTCACAGGTACACATGTAGCCGGCAGCGATGCCCTCGAGCAAAATTTTTAGGGAACCATCCTGCTGGCGTACGCTCTGCATAACGCGGCAGATGCAGCCGCATTTAAACAAGCCGTCCGGCCCCGGCTCATCTTCATCAAACACTTTCTGCGTGGCGATGAAGACGGACTTGTCGCCGCGCATGGCCAGCTCGAGCGCGCGCAGTGAGAGCGGGCGCCCGACCACGATCGGCATGACCATGTGCGGACACACGACCATCTCGCGCACAGGAATGACGTAGAGTTGCTGGAGCGGCGGCTCGTCTGGGGCGGATGCGGGCTCAGCCGCCGCACCCGGGCGGTGTGGGCGCGGGCGCTTCACGCGACTTTGCTGGCATAGACCAGCTCGGGCTCGGCACACTCGCCGGCGACGAAGGCCTTGGTGATGACGCACTTGCGCAAGCCGCGCCGCTCCGGCAGGTGATACATCAAGTCGGACATAAACTGTTCGAGCATGGCGCGCAGGCCGCGCGCGCCCGTGCCGCGCTTGACGGCGCGCTGCGCGATTTCTTCCAGCGCGTCCGGCGCAAATTCCAGCTCCACATTTTCAAGGCCAAACAAGACTTTGTATTGCCGCACTAAGGCGTTGCGCGGCTCGGTCAGGACGCGTACGAGATCGTGCTGCGTCAATTCATCCAGGGCCGTCACGACCGGCAGGCGGCCGACGAATTCCGGGATCATGCCGTACTGCACCAAATCTTCCGGCTGGACCTGGCGCAGCAGGTCATACTTGGAGTGCACGCGGGCGTGCTCGCCGCCAATATCAAACCCGACACGGCGTTTGCCCAGGCGCCGCTCGACAATCGTATCCAGCCCGACAAACGCGCCGCCGCAAATGAACAGAATGTTGCTGGTGTTGACGCGGATGTACTCCTGGTGCGGATGTTTGCGCCCGCCTTTGGGCGGCACATTGCACATCGTGCCTTCCAGGATTTTCAACAGCGCCTGCTGCACGCCTTCGCCCGAGACATCGCGCGTGATGGAGACATTGCTGCTGGTCTTGTGAATTTTGTCGATCTCGTCAATGTAGACAATGCCCCACTCGGTACGGGGCACATCGAAATGGGCATTTTGCAGCAATTGCTGAATGACATTTTCCACATCTTCGCCCACGTAGCCGGCTTCCGTCAGCGTGGTCGCGTCCGCAATGGCGAAGGGCACGTTGAGGAGGCGCGCCAGCGTGCGGGCCATCAGCGTTTTGCCCGTGCCGGTGGGCCCGATCATGAGGATGTTGCTCTTCTCAATTTCAACATCGCTGGTCTGCTGCACATTGAGGAAAAGGCGTTTGTAATGATTGAAGACGGCCACCGCAATGGCGCGCTTGGCGGCGTCCTGGCCAATCACAAAAGTATCGAGATGTTCCTTGATTTCACGGGGCGTACGGAAGGCAACAGGAAGGTCAGCTTTGCGGCTGTTGCTAATAATTTCAGCACAGCCCTTGACACAATGTTCGCAGATGAAAACAGTCTCATCAAAGCCGCTCTGCACCAGCTGGGCAGTGCGGGACTGGGCGCCGCAGAAGCTGCACAGGGGGCTGGGATTTTTTGGTTTGCGGGGGGTGATACGGTCGCTCACGAATACTCCTTGGTACGCTGCCGCGCGGAGGCGCGGGGATTATTGTTTCGGGATCAGCACTTCATCTACTAGGCCGTAGGCGCGCGCTTCTTCCGCCGACATGAAGAAATCGCGGTCGGTGTCGCGCTCGATGGTTTCGAGCGGCTGGCCGGTGCAGGCAGCGAGGATGCGGTTGAGGCGCTCGCGCATTTGCAGGATTTCCTTGGCCTGGATGCTAATGTCGGTGGCGGAACCCTGCACGCCGCCCCACGGCTGGTGAATCATCACGCGCGCGTTGGGCAGGGCGTGGCGCTTGCCTTTCGTGCCGGCCGCCAGCAGCACGGCGCCCATGCTACTGGCCTGGCCGATGCAATACGTTGCCACCGGGCACTTGAGAAATTTGACCGTGTCGAAAATCGCCAGCCCGGCCGTGACGGACCCGCCGGGGGAATTGATGTACAAGCTGATGTCTTTACTGGGATCGTCCGATTGAAGGAAGAGCAATTGCGCCACGACCAAATTGGCAATTTCATCTGAAATGGCCGTGCCCAGAAAGACGATGCGGTCTTTCAACAGGCGTGAAAAGATGTCATAGGCCCGCTCGGTGTGGCCCGTCGTCTCCAAAACCATTGGTACAAGTTGCATGTGCATGGCGTCCTTGTGTCGTAGTGGTAGCATGTTGTCAGTCACGGTTGATTGTTGGTTATTATACAGAAACGCGGCGGAAAATTCAACGCGCGGCAGCAGCCTGCATCCGGCGGCTAGCGGCATAGGCGTGGAGGGGCAAGCGCCTCGTTGCCCTCATGCCTAGCGCACATAAAATCGCCAATGCCGGCGGCCCTCCATGCAGATTCGATAGCGATACCGATCGCGAGAATTGGAGGGGCAGCGGCCTCGCTGCCCTCAAGCTACGCGCGCATAACGCCGCCGGGGCCGGCGGTCTTTCCTAGTCGCTGGATCTAGCCCAAGTTTACACGTTATAGACGTCTTGTGGACGTAACTAGCTGTATCACCACTGCTTATGTGCATAATTGTGTAGTACCTAACTATTGTGTAAGTATAGTCGTGCTAAATGCCTTTTTAATATTGACTTTTTATTGATTTTGTGATAGAATAGCAGTGCATAACTTACGTTGAGGAGATTGCTATGGCCCATTTGGTCAAGAAGATCGTCAAAGGCCACCCGTACTGGTATGTACGTGAATGCCGCCGCGTGAACGGGCGCGTCGTTACCTCCTGGCAGCGGTACCTCGGTTCCGCTGACCATATTGCCGCACGGTTGGCGCAGCCCGCCTCAGCCCCACCCACACCCACGGCGCTCCACGTGTGCCACGCCGGCCACGTGGCCGCGTTGTATGGCATCGCCCAGCAGATGGGTGTGACTGATATCATTGACCGGCACGCCCCCAAACGTGCACAAGGCCCGTCCTGCGGGCAGTTTATGCTCGTCGCCGCGCTCAACCGTATCTGTGCGCCGTGTGGCACACGCAGCATTCCTGCTTGGCTGGAACAGACACCGCTGCCACGCTGGCTGGGACATCCGCCCGCGGCATTCGACAGCCAGGCGTTTTGGAACCACATGCACCGCCTTTCCCACGCCACTCTGCGCGCCATCGAACAGGACCTCGCCGCGATGGTGGTGCGCTCGCTGAACCTGCCGTTGCGCACCCTGTTGTTTGATGAAACCAATTACTATACGTTTATTGATACGTTCAACGAGCGTTGCACGCTGGCGCAGCGCGGCCACAACAAACAGAAGCGTTCTGATCTGCGCCGGGTGGGTCTGGCCCTGCTGGCGGACGCCGCCTATCAGCTGCCGCTGTTTCACGATGTGTATCCGGGTAACCGCAACGACGTGACGGAATGTGCCACGATTGCCGAGGAGATGGCGCAGCGCCTGTGCACGTTGCGTGATAAGTGTGAAGGCATTACCCTTATTATGGACAAAGGCCAGATCAGTACGGACAATCTCGCCACCCTCGGGCGATGCGACAATGTGCATTTTATCAGTGCGTTGGTGCCGTCCAATCATCCGGAATTGCTGGCGATTCCCTTGCGGCAGTATCATGAATTTCCCGGGCGCGAAGGCTGGCGTGTGTACCGGACGCAGCGGGAGATTTACGGTGTGCGGCGCACGGTAGTGATTACCCACAACGTGCAGTTGCAAGACCGGCAGACGCAGAGCCTCTGGCGCGTGGCCGGCAACGCGCGGCGGGCATTGTTGGAGCTGGCCGGGCGGCTGCGGCAGCCGCGGCGGGGCGGCCCGGCGCCGGCGCGGGAGCGCATCGCCGCACAGGTGGCGCGCATCCTGGCCGGACGGCATATGCGCACGCTCTTTCGCACACGCATCTATGAAAGCCATGGCGGCTGGCGTGTGAATTTTTCTTTCGACCGCCGGGCTGCTGAACGCCTCATCACCACGCTGTTCGGCAAGACGATTCTGGTCACGGATCACCATACGTGGGACACGCGCGAGATTGTGGAGGCGTATCACGCACAATACCGCATCGAGGACATCTTCCGGCTGACCAAGGATGGCGGAGGCGTGGCATGGTTTCCGCAGTTTCACTGGACGGACCAGCGCATTCGTGTGCATGCGTTCTATTGCATGCTGGCACTGCTGTTGCGCGGCGTGCTGCTGCGCACGCTGCGCGCGGCCGGGTATACCATGCCCGCAGAAACGGCGCTGGCACATCTGGAAGGCATTGCAGAAGTGGCGCATGTGTATCCTGACAACCAGGCGCTGCTGACCACGAACACGGTGACACCGGTGCAGCGCGCGCTGTATGAGCTGTTCCATCTCGAGCGCTGGATCGCGCCGCTGTTAGGTACAACAGACTGATACTCCGGAACGGCCGATGAATACAGGGCAAGCGGGTGTTTCGGTGAAGATACCTTGTAAAGCCGGGCTAGCGCCGCATCCAGGTGCGTGCTACAGTTGCCAGCGCACTGTGGAAACGCTATACTACTAGCATGAAGGACTTCCCGGCACAGGAGCATGGCGGATGAAGATATTGCTGACGGGCGGGGCGGGGTTTATTGGCTCGCACACGGCGCGGGCATTGCTGGCGCGCGGCGATGAGGTGGTCATTGTGGACGATTTCAATGATTACTATGCGCCGCGCATCAAGCGCCACAACATCGCCGCGCTGCAGGAGTGTGCCCGTGTGCGTGTGTATGAGGCTGATATTCGCAATTACGCGGCGCTTGAGGCAATTGTGCGGCGTGAAGCGTGCCAGAAAATCTGCCATCTGGCGGCGCGGGCTGGCGTGCGCGCCAGCATTGCCGAGCCGTTTCTGTACGAACAAACGAATATTCTGGGCACACTTCATTTGCTCAAACTGGCCGTTGAGACAGGCGTGGAGAATTTTGTGTTTGCCTCGTCATCGTCGGTGTATGGCGACATGCCGGCGGCGCCCTTTCGCGAAGACATGCAGCTGGACAAGCCGATCAGCCCGTATGCGGCGACGAAAAAGGCGTGCGAGCTCCTGGCCTACACGTATCATCATTTGTACGGCTTGCGCTGCAGCGGCCTGCGTTTTTTCACTGTGTATGGCCCGGCTGGGCGGCCTGATATGGCGCCGTTTTTGTTCACATGGAAGATCATGCACGGCGAGCCTATTACGCGCTTTGGCGACGGCAGCACGCAGCGTGATTACACCTACATAGATGACATTGTGGCAGGTGTGCTGGCCGCGCTTGACCGCAATTATGCGTATGAGATATTTAATTTGGGCAACCACCGGCCAATTAGCTTGACACACTTTATCGCGGCGATTGAACAGGCCGTGGGTGCGCAGGCAGTGGTCAAGGAGGCGCCCCTGCAGCCGGGCGACGTGCGTATGACGTGCGCCGATATCAGCAAAGCGCGCGCCATGCTGGGCTATGAACCGCAGACCCCGTTTGAAACCGGCATTGCACGTTTTGCGGCATGGCTGCGCGAGCATCGCGCGTTATACACCTAAGAGAGGCGCAGGATGAAAGCAATTGGCGGCAGCTTTGGGCCGAATGTGATCGAACCGTTGTATGAACATCTGTGCAAAGGGCGGCATTGCGCAGAATTGGCGATGGAACTGGTGGAGGCGCTGATGGCCGGTGATGAGCCGCGCATGCAGGATTTGTCCGCGCGCATCAGCGAAGCGGAACTGCAGGCTGATCACATCAAACTGGCCATCCGGCATGGATTGACCAAATCCATTTTTGCCGCCGTGCAGCGCACGGACGCGCTGCAGATTGTGCGCTATCAGGACCGCATGGCCGACCGTGCGCAGGACATTGCGAAACTGCTGGTGTTGCGGCATACCGCGATCGTGCCGGCGGCTGGCGATGAGCTGCGCGCCCTGATGCGCGGTGTGCTCGACACGGTTACGGCGCTGGCAACCGCCGTGCAACGCATGATCCCGTCGGAGGAACGGGCGCCTGCGCAACAGGCCGGCCTGATGGCGGATGCCTTGGAGCGCATTCATGTTTTGGAGAACAAATCAGATCTGCAGATTGAGCAGTTTTTAAAAGTGTTGTTTGCGCACGAGCGGGAAGCGGATGCCATTTCGGTGATGATGTTGTTTCAAGCCGCGCGGCTGGCGGGGCAGATTGCGGATGCGGCGGAAAATGCGGCGGAGTTTTATGCCGCTATCGCAGCGCAATGAAGCGGGGAGTGAGCATAGTCTGCACAAGCGCGCTGGCGCTGCTGGCCGGATGCGAGACGCTGCGCACGGCCACGGGCGAGCTGGCCGGTGCCGTCGAACAGGTGGGGCTGCATGAGCCGGTGTGGCAGATGGCGGAAGTGGGCTGGACGCCGGCCGAGCCCGCGGCGGCGCAGGGCGAGCCGCGCGTCAACCGCAGTGCCGCTGGTACGCCGTTGCGCATGGCGCGGCTGGATTTTGAGCAGGGACTTGGCCTCGCGGGCGATGCGCTGCTGGTGTTTACCCCGGGCGGCCGCAGCACACGGCTGGAACTGGCGGCTGGTGTGGATGACGCATCACCTGATACCAACGGCAGTGCGCGCGTCGAACTTCGCAGTGATGGCGCGGTGCTATGGACAGCGCACCTGCGGCGCGGCGGGAGTCCGCAGACCTGCGATGTGCGCATTCCCGCGGCCCAGCATGTGCTGATCCGCGTGACGGCGCCGACGGGCGTTTATACCGACATAGTCCTGGCGCGCATGACGGGTATGCCGGGGCTGCGCGCGGCGCTCCTCGCCGGCAGGCAGGCGCATGAGGATGCGCTGTTTGCCGCGCCTGAACGTTTGTTTGGCACGCGGCGGTTGCTGAATGGCGCGGTGGTGTTTCCCTATTCGCACCGCATGTTCGGCGCCTGCATCGGCATGAGCAATGCGTATCTGTGTGTCATTGCAGCGCCCCAGCATGGCGGCGTGATTGTGCATTGCGGCCGGGAGCTGCAGCACAATCTCTTGGCGGAACCAAGCGGCGTGGAGCTGCATCCGCGCGACCGCCGCATGACAGATGCCAGCATTGCCTGCTCCGGTGTGTGGAAGTGGCGTGTGGAAGACGACGGCACATTGCGCATGCTCTCGCCTGTTGATCCTGTGCATGGGGTGCGTTGGACGCGTGCGATCGCGCTGGTGCCGGGCATGCCCGCGGCGCGCTGCTCCATCATGATGAAAAACGCGCTCGGGCACGCCATTTCATGGAGCACAGGCACGCGCCTGGCAGGCATCAGCATGTATGACGCCATCGTGCCGCCCAATCCGCGCACGGCTGGCTGGGCCGTGCTGCGCGACGATACTTTTGCCCTGCTGGTTGCCCCTGAGGAACCGCGGCATGGCTTGTATCCGTATGACGGCCTGCGCGTAAGCAGTACACGGGCAGTGGCGACATTGTTCACCGAGTTGACCCCTCTGGCCCCCGGGGAATTTAGTGGCTATGAACAGTATTGGGTGCTGGGCGCGTGGCGCATCAACCAGCAGGAAACACTGGCGCAACTGGAAGCGCAGCGCGACGCGGCGCGCACGGCCTGGCGCACGTGGCTGGCCCCGCCCGGCACACCCACTGGCCGCACCATGAAGGATGCGGAAGCCCTCCTCTTGTAGCCTTGCCGAATCCACCGTTTTTACGTATAATGAGACAATGACTTGTATACATATACGACGCCAATGACACTCCCAGAACCACCAGCATGATGCGCGATGTGAAGATACATAACAAGCCGGCCAAGCGCGCCGTGCGCTGCGGCGCCGCCCCTGCGCCCGTCGCGCTCCCTGTGCTGCGCTGTGAGACGCGGGCCGATGAGCTCCCGCTCAATCAGATTCTCACCGGCGATTGTGAGGACATCCTGCGCGCCTGGCCTGCGAGCAGTGTTGACCTTATTGTCACCTCTCCGCCTTACAATTTTGGCATGGAGTACCACGGCAACGGCGATACGGTGCAGTGGGATGCATATTTTGCCAAATTGCGTGCCGTGTTTGCCGAATGCGCCCGCGTGCTTGTGCCGGGGGGGCGCATCGCCGTGAATGTGCAGCCGCTCTTTTCCGACTACAAGCCTACGCATCACCACGTGGCGGGTATCCTGCGCGAGCTCGGCTTGCTGTTTAAAACTGAAATTATGTGGGAGAAACACAATTACAATTGCAAGTATACTGCATGGGGCAGTTGGCGCAGTCCGAGCATGCCGTATTTCAAGTATACGTGGGAGTTTGTTGAAGTGTTCTGCAAAGGCAGCCAAAGAAAACTCCCCCGGATTGCAGGCGCCGTGTCTGATCTGACCGGTGATGAATTCAAAAAATGGGTGTACGCAAAATGGGAGATCGCACCGGCACGCGACATGGCGCAGTATGAGCACCCCGCCATGTTCCCTGAAGAGCTGGCGGCGCGGCTGATCAAACTGTTGAGTTTCCCGGGCGATGTTGTGGTTGACCCATTTAATGGTGTGGGCACCACGTGTGTCGTTGCACAGCGATTACACCGGCACTATATTGGCATAGACATTTCACCCCAATACTGCAGTACGGCACGCCGTAGACTGCGTCAACAGGATCTCTTTTACCTGCCATGACTGCCCAGCACTGGCATCGCGCGCATGATGAGGTGGTGCAATGCGAGCTCTGCCCACATGCATGTATCATCGCGCCCGGCAAACGCGGCATGTGCGGTGTGCGCGAAAACCGCGCCGGCACGCTCGTGACGCTGAATTACGGCGTGGCGTGCAGCGCCCATCTCGACCCGATTGAAAAGAAGCCGCTGTATCATTTTTTCCCCGGCAGCCAGATTGTCAGCATCGGCACATATGGCTGCAATCTGTCATGCCCGTGGTGCCAGAATTACAGCATCTCGAAAGAGTTCTCGATCAGCGCGCTGCGGCCGAATCTGACGCCCGCAGCCCTGCTGGCCGCGGTGGATGAACACGCGCGCGGCGGCCTGCGCGCCATGTGCGGCGTCGCGTATACCTACAACGAACCCACGGTATGGTTTGAATTTGTGATGGCCTGCGCGCCGCTGGTGCGCGCGCGCGGGCTGAAAAATGTGCTGGTGACCAACGGGTTTATTTCTCCCGCGCCCTTGCAGGAGCTGCTGCAGTATGTGGATGCGCTGAACATTGATTTGAAGGCATTCGATGATGATTTTTACCGCCGCCACTGCCATGCGCGCCTCGCACCGGTCTTGCAGACTATTCGCGCGGCTGTGCAGCATGCGCATGTTGAACTTACCACCCTGATTATTCCCACGCTTAACGACGCGCCGGAGCAGTTTGTGGCGATGCGCGAGTGGATTATCGACACTATCGGCGCAGATGTGCCGGTGCATCTTTCGCGCTACACGCCGATGTACCAGTGTTCTCTGCCACCTACGCCACACGCCACGCTGGAGCGCGCGGCGCACATTTTGAGAGAAAAATTGCACTTCGTGTATTTGGGCAATATTGGTGATGCACAAAAAACTATCTGTGTGCAGTGCGGCGCGTGCTTGATTGTGCGGCATGGTTACACGACAGAACTGCCGTCGTTAACCTCGGATAGCCGGTGTGCGCAGTGCGGCGCCGCCGCGCCTATTGTGATGAAATAGTTGTAGATAGAAACGTGGGTGTTGAAGGGGTAACATTCGACATTGTGTATCGATTGCACACGACACGCAATGTCGAATGAAACGTGGCCGCGCGTATGAGTGTGGGAGGTGAGGCCGGCAGGGGTGGCGGCGCGCCTGGCGGGGTGCGGCAGGAGCGCGGACGCGCAGGATAAGGCGGCCGGAACACGGCTTGACGTGCGCGTTCAATCTTGTTACCATTTCACGTGCCATGATGAATTCCCCTGATGCCCAGTCAGTCCGCCGCACCGTTGCCAGCATGGGCGCCATGCTGGTGATGGCGGTGTGCATTGGGTTGGGCGAGAAAATGGCGGAGCGGTTTTTGCCGTTGTACTTGCTGGCGCTGGGCAGCACGGCGTTTTGGGTGGGCGTTTTGAATGCGATGGATGTGTTGCTGGGAGCGGTGTATTCGTTTCCCGGCGGGTATGTCAGCGACCGGTTGGGCTACCGGCGCGCGCTGGTAGTGTTCACGCTGATCGCGATGGGTGGGTATGCAGTAGCCATTGTAATTCCTTCATGGCAGGCCGTGCTGATTGGCTCGGTATTTTTTATTGCCTGGACGGCCGTATCGTTGCCAGCTATTATGAGCATGGTGTCTGAAGTGATGAGCGTGCGGCGGCGGGTGCTGGGGGTATCGCTGCATTCGTTTGTGCGGCGCATTCCCATGGCGCTGGGGCCGGTGCTGGGCGGCTTTTTGATTGGCGCGTTTGGCATTGAACGCGGTGTGCGTATCGCATTTATTGCGGCATTTGTGCTGGGAGTGATCGCCATTTGGTTTGTGCTGCGCTTTATGCAGGACGGCGGGCGCAGGAGTGAGAAGACACCCGTGTTCAGTTTCTTTAAATACGTGCGCGGGGATTTGTTGCAACTACTGGTGTCGGACATCCTTGTGCGTTTTGCCGAGCAGATTCCGTATGCGTTTGTGGTGGTGTGGGCCGTCAACACTAATGGCATTTCGCCGCTGCAATTTGGCGTGCTGACGACGATTGAGATGATCACAGCGATGCTGGTGTACATTCCGGTGGCGTATCTGGCTGATGCGTATGGCAAGAAGCCGTTTATAGTGATGACGTTTGTGTTTTTCACGCTATTTCCGCTGGCGCTGTGTGTGGCGCGCCGTATGCCGCTGTTGATCGTGGCGTTTGTCATTCGCGGGCTGAAGGAATTCGGCGAGCCGACGCGCAAGGCGCTGATCATGGAATTGGCGCCGGAGCATGCGAAAGCGGGGACGTTCGGCGCGTATTATTTGGTGCGGGATGTGATAGTGTCTGGCGCGGCGCTGAGCAGTGCGTGGCTGTGGACCATATCGCCGTATGCGAATTTTCTGGCCGCGGCGGGGTGCGGGGCGCTGGGCACGGTGCTGTTTGCGGTGTGGGGCCGGGATGTGGCGCGGACGGGCGCGCGGCCGGCCGCGGCCGCCGTGTGCCGCACATAGCCACGTGGCAGCCGGCAGGGGCGGGGCTCAGCGCCCTTCTCTACGTGGCACCGCTTCCGCATACGTCCGCTGCAACAGCGCTGCCGAGGCGGCCAGGCCGGCGTGCTCGTCATCATGCAAGCGCCCTTCCACCACCGTGTCAACGCCGTGACGCGTGACGATGGCAGGCACGCTCAGACATACGTCGCGCAGCCCGTACTGCCCGGTGAGCATTGTTGAGACGGTGAGGACACTGCGTTCGTTGCGCAAGATCGCCCCTACAATGCGCACCAGCGCCATGCCCACACCGAAGTGGGTTGCGCCTTTGTAGCCGATGATGTGATACGCGGATTCACGCACGGCGGTGACAATGGCGTGGCGTTCGGCGTCCCAGTTGCTGCAGCGCCGGCACAAGCGGCAATAAGTATCGATGGGCAAGCCGGCGATGTGGGTCATGGACCATGCGGCCACTTCACTGTCGCCGTGCTCGCCGATGATGTAGGCATGCACGTTGTGCACATCCACCTGGCAGTGATGGCTGAGCAGGTAGCGGAAGCGCGCGCTGTCCAAGACCGTGCCCGAACCGATGACCCGCCCGGGCTGCCACTGGGTCACCTCCAGCGCCACGCGGGTCAGGATATCCACGGGATTGCTTACCATCACGAGCACACCGCGCGCATGGTGTGCCACAATGTCGTGCACAATGGCAGTAATAATGCTGATGTTGCGTTGCAGGAGATTGAGGCGCGATTCGCCTGGCTCTTGCTTGGCTCCTGCCGTAATGACGATCACCTGTGCGTCGGTGTAGTCTGCCGGGGTGCCGGCGCGAATATTGACGGGTTGAAAGAAGGGATAGCCATGCGCCAAATCCATGGCTTGGCCGGTTGCCAGGCCTTCATTACGGTCGAGGAGGACAATCTCTTCGACCAAGCCGCTCTGGGCGAGGGCATAGGCGAAGGTGGCGCCCACGGCGCCGGCGCCTACGATGACAACTTTCCGTAGCGATGCTGCGTCTGAGTTCATACTATTGCAGGACTATAATATCATTTTTGGCGTAGCGCGTCAAGCGCCCGAGCGTTCATAGTTGCGCCGACGAGGGAGGGCCGCCGGCCGCGGCGGCCTTATGCGCGCGGGGCACAAGGGCAGCGAGGCCACTGCCCCTCCACGCCTATGTTGCGAGACGCCGGAGCTGGGAAATGGTAAATCCACGCAACTCAGCGTGTCTCGTGCGCTTTTAGTGTTCCGGCGGGGTGCCCGGGCCGAAGAAAAACAGGTACACGTCATCCAAAATAGCGTAGGCACAGGGGGTGACGAGCAGCGTATTGACGGGGGAAAACGTCAAGCCGCAGACGATAGCGAGGGCCATGGGGGCGATGAACTGCTCTTGCCCGCTGCGCACGAAGGCGATGGTGGACATGCCGGCGATGGTGGTGGCGGCGCAGAGAAAAATGGGCCGCAGGCGCAACGGCCCGGCATGCAAGAGCGAACTCCAGCGCGCCCAGGTTGACACATAGCGGTTGGGGTTGGCCTTGACGATCGTGCCGATGCCGTGCGCGCGCTGCCAGGCCGTGCGGCGCTCATTGATGAAGGTGACCAGCACAATACCGTCGTTGACCACAATGCCGGCCAGGCCGATTGTACCCATCAAGGCCATGAAGCCCAGCGGCAATTGAAACACCATAAAGCCGTAGCACACACCGATCAATCCCAGCGGAATCGCGAGCAGAATAATGAACGGCTGAACGAAGGAATTGAGGATGCCGGCTAGGATGGTAAAAATGAGAAACATGGCGATCGCGCCGGCAATGGCCATGGAGCGCAGTGATTCGTTGGTATCTTCTTCTTCGCCGCCGTAGGAGATGGCGTAGCCGGGATAGCGTTGGGAAAGGTTGGCGAAATCGGCGCGCAGGCGCCGGTTGGCCTCGCGCGAGGTGATGCGTTTGCCGTCCACATCGGCCGTGACGGTCAGCGCGCGTTTGCGGTCGAAGCGGTAGATCGTTGCCACTCCGGGTGCGCGCACGATGCGTGCCACCGAGCCGAGCGCGACCAGCTGGCCCTCGCGGTTCATGATACGGAACGACTGCAGCGCCTCGGCCGAGCGCGTGTGCTCGTCGGCGTATTTGACGCGCACGGTGACTTCGTCGTTGCCCCAGCGGAAAATGGAGACTTCGGCGCCTTGGAAGGCGGTGTTGATAGCCGTGCCGATGGTGGCAACGTCCAAGCCTGCCAGGGCGGCCTTGCCTTCGTCCACGTCAATGTGCAGTTCGTTCTTGCCGCGCTCGAAGTCATCATTGATGTCGGCAATGCCGGGGATGGCGGCGAGATAGGTTTTGAGTTCTTCAGCGATACGCAGCAAGGTACGAAAATCATCCCCGGTAATGCGCGCGGTGATGGCTTTGCCGACGGGCGGCCCGCCTTCCTCTTTCGTCACGCGGGCGAAGGAGAAAATGGGATGCCGCGCGATGATGGTGCGCAGGTCATTCATGATGGGCGTGGGGCGGCGGCAATCTGGATGCTCTTCCGCCACGTCGAAAATAATTTGCGCTTGATTATTGCCGAGTTTGGCCGCGAAATCATCCTGCATACGCAGGCCGACGGACGAAATCACAGCGGCAATTTCGTGCGGCGGCATGTTGGAAACAATGTCCTGTTCGAGGGCCTGCACGGCGCGCAGGGTATCCTCGAGACGGAAGTACAGAGGCGCTTCCAAGTCAATCTTAAAGCGGTCGGCATAATCGGCGCCGAAGAATTTGAAGCGCAGGACACCGGAGGCGGGCAATGCCAGCGCCGACAGCCAGAGCAGCAACGCACCCGCCATGACCAGCCAGCGCCAGCGTAGCGCGCATGTGAGCACATAACGGTAGCACTCGATGATGATGGCAAAACGCCGGTCTACCCAGCGGCGCATTTGCCAGTCAAGTTTACCAAGGCGGAAGGCGAGGCGCGCCACACCCGTGTGGGCGTGGGCGATGTGCGCGGTGAAATAGGTGTCGTGCACCTCAGGCTTGGCATAGGCGGCCAAATGCGCGGGCAGCACAAACAGCGCTTCCAACAATGAGAGCAGCAGCGCCACGGCGACAATCTGTGGAATAATGGCAATAAACCGCCCCATGACGCCCGTGGTGAGCAGCAAGGGCAGGAAGGCCACGATGGTTGTACTGACGGCGCCAATCACCGGCCACAACATCTCATGCGCGCCCGTGATGGCGGCGCGGATAGGCGGGTAGCCCATCTCCAGATAGCGGAACACATTCTCGCACACGACGACGGAATCATCCACGAGCATGCCCAGCACCAGGATAAGGGAAAAGAGTGAAATCATGTTGAAGCTGCTGCCCACGAAATACAGGTAAATGAAGGTGCCAAAAAAAGCAAAGACCAGCCCCAGCGTCACGAGCAGCGCAATGCGCCAGTTAATTAACAACAAGAGGATGATCAGCACGAGGAACAGGCTCTGAATCCCACTGGTAATCATCGTATTCAGGCGCGTGCGCACGTATTTTGACGTGTCAGTGAAAATGTTCATCTCAACGCCGGGAGGCAGGCGCGGGGCGATGTCGGCCAGCAGGGCTTTGACGCGCCCGGCGATCAACAGTGTGTCGCCGGTCTTTTGTTTGTTGATGGTAAACGTGATCGCGGGGCGGCCGTTGACGCGGCCCAGCGTGGTGTCTTTCTCAAAGGTATTGCGGACGGTGGCGATGTCGCGGATGCGCACGACTTGGCCGGCGACGCGCTTGACCACGATGTCCTCGAGCGTGCGCCAAGTGTCTTCATCCACTTGTTCGAGCGTACGCAGGGTGAATTCGCCGGAAGCGGTTTCGAGCTTGCCGCCGGGCATGTTCAGGTGTTTGGCGCGCACGGCCGCGCCGATGTCTTCGGTAGAAATGCCGTAGGCATGCGCGCGGTATGGATCAACCTCCACCCACAGTTCGCGGTCGTTCAATCCGGCAATGACGACGCTGGCGACTTTGGGCAGGGCGAGGAATTTGTCTTCCAGTTCATCGGCGATTTTTTTCATCGCCAGACGGTCGGTGCCGGGCGTGTAGGTCATGCCGACCGTCAGCACAGGGAAGGGGAATTTAAGTTCTTTGGTGATGGGCGTCTCGGCGGTGCGCGGCAGGTCGCTTTTGGCTTGGTCAACTTCCTGGCGCACTTCATTGAGGACGCGCTGCACATCATCCACATCGTCGGGCAGCTTCAAATAAATGGTAGAAAGATTGGGCGCGGAGACGGAACGAATTTCCTTGATGTCCTCCACGTTGCGGATGCGGTCTTCAATCGGCACGGTAATGAGCCGTTCGACATCTTCGGGCGCGTTGAGCGTGACGTCAAGAGTTTGCACGGTGAGATAGTCTGTGCTGATCGAAGGGAAGATTTCGCGGCGCAAGTGCATCGCACACACTACGCCCATCACAATCACGACCAGCGTGAGCATGTTGGCGAAAATGTGCTGCCGGATGGAAAATTCTGCCAACGTCATGGCGTATCAGCGCAAGATCACATGATCGCCCGGCGCCAGGCCGTACAATATTTGCACCCAGTCGTCCAGCTCATCGCCCGTCTGCACCGGCACCCGCACGGCGGCATTGCCCGCCAGGCAGTTGACATAGGTGCCGTTGTCGTCGAATTTGACGGCGTAGACGGGGACGCAGATGATGTCCGCAAAGCGGCGCACCGGCACGTGCACACGCGCCACCATGCCGGGCTTGAGCAGCTGCCGCGCATTGTCGTAGGCGGCTTCAATGCGGTACAGGCGTGTGGCGGCCTCGACATCGGCGCCAAGCGCAGTAATGACCGCGGAAAACGCGGTATTGGGCAGGGCATCCACTGTAAACGTCACCAAGGTGTTGGTGTGGATACGCACGATATCGCGGTCTTCCACGAAGAAGACCAGGCGCAGGCGCGCCGCATCAACGATCGTGAGCAGCCGGTCGAGCGGCCTGACACGTTCATTGCGTTCGACAAAACGGGCGCTGACACTGCCGGCGCATGGAGCTGTGATGACGCAATCACGCAGCTGCTCGCGGGCACTGTCAAGCGCCGCGGCGGCGCGGCGCACAGCCACCTCCGCCACGTGGTAATTCAACCGGAACTTGCGCAACGTCTCATCGCCCACGACCGCGTTGGTAAACAACTGCTGGTTGTTGCGCAAATCGGTCAGCGCATTGGAGTATGTCACGACGGCCTGGTCATAGGCGGCTTCGGCCTCGCGCAGGGCAATTTTTTTGTAGCGCGGGTCGAGCTCGATCAAGGTCTGATGTTGTGTAACGGCGCTGCCGACGTCAACATACAGCTGCAGAATTTCACCGTCTACCGGCGCGCTGAGTGTAATGACCGTGTCGGCGCGCAGCTCGGCATGCAGCGAGCGCAGCAGCGTCAGATTGGTAGGCGCCACAGTGTAGACGGGCGGTGGCGGGAGTACTGGTTCAGGCGTGGCAGGCGCCCGGCGCGCGGCAATGTATTTGGCTAATGAAATGCCAAACGCCGTGCCGAAGACCAGCAGCACCACCACGAGCACACAACCAATCGTGCGGCGTTTATAAGTGAGGGAATGCGATGCCATGGGAATGGGTGCCACGCAACTGATGGTTATACGTGTGTGTGCGCAAGGAAAGTGTCCAGCATGTCAGCCGCGATGGCGCAGGCTTTTGCGCGGCTGATGGGGGATTGGTGCAGGGTGCCGATGTGGGTGCAGTATTCCAGCAGTCCGAGCGCCACTTCAGCAACGGCATCGGGGTCATGCAGGCGGCGATAGCCATGTAAGGCGAAGAGTTGACGGATGACGGTGCGGCTGCGCGCGCGGAACCCTGCTACCATTTCCTGCAACCGCGCATCCTGAATAATGCGCTCGTGAAACACGCGGTGCAGGCCGGGATAGGCATCCTGCACGGCGGAACTTTGCTGTAACAGGGCGCGCAGGGTGGCGCGCAAGGAGGCGCGGGGCGCGGCGTCGGCAATCATGGCCTCGGCTGGCCGCAACAGTTCCTCGACGTGTGCGGACAAAACGGTGGCCAGCAGGTCTTCCTTGTTGCGGAAATAGGCGTAGGCGGTGCCCACGGACACCCGCGCTGCGTGGGCGATGCGGGCCATGGTTGTCTTGGCAAACCCGTCGCGGTTAAAGCAGACGCGCGCCGCCTGGACGATGCGGGCGGCTTTGCACTGGGCGCGCGGCTGGCGCGGCTGGCGCGGCTGGCGCGCCGCGGCGCGCGGCGGTTGGTCAGAGCGTGCGGGTGGCATGAGCGGCAAAGGGCACAGTGTTTTCCGAATATGAACAGTATATCATATTCACATTTGAAAAGCAAACCGCAGGGAGCAGGACATGTGATGGTTCTTGCCGCGGCACGGGGGGGAGGGGCTTCCCTGTTGTGGTCTGGCGTTGGCTGCTGCGCGCCATCGCGGTAAGGAGGCTGCTCCCACATGGTTTTTCTCGCTTTGTCAACATGGGATGAACAACAGCAGGTGCCCTGGCAGCCAGGGCGAATGAATGGATGAGCCGCGTGCGACCTGTCCGCGGCGGGGCGATCATGGCCAGATGACCAAACCTTTGATGTCGCGGCGGCTGACGGGGCCAAATATGCGGCTGTCGGCGCTGACGGCGCGGTTGTCGCCCATCAGAAAGTAGCGCTGGGCCGGGATGCGCCATAGACGGTTTGTGGCTGGCAGTACGGCGTCGCGGTGGGGAGCCACGTATGATTCATCGAGCGGCGCGCCGTTCAGAAAGAGCCGCGCGCCGCGGAGTTCCACTGTGTCGCCGGGGACGCCGATGACACGTTTGACCGTCAGATCAGCGTAGAGCGGATGGGTGAACACCACCACGTCGCCGTGGCGCGGTTCACGCAGATGATAGATGTAATGGTTGATGAAATAGCGCGCACCAGGCGCAAGCGTCGGTAGCATGCTGTCACCTTGCACGATGCCAGCCGAGATGACGTGCCGGCTGACGACAAGATAGACTAGTAGAACGCCGGCCAGCATAATCAATCCGGGCGAGGGCGGGCGGTAGCGGAGTATCTTTTCCACGCGGTTCATTGCCGATAGTATATCCTGGGGTGCGCATGGTGTCAACCGCGCGGCAGGTGCGTTGCAATTTTGGCCGTGCTTCGTTATAATGTAGCTGAACTGCTGTATGTATAATCCCGGAGACACACACGTGACCTTGGTAGACAAGATTCTGCAGGCACATTTGGTGAGCGGCACGGCGGCGCCCGGTGAAGCGGTTGACGTGCGTATTGACCAGACGCTCACGCAAGATGCCACCGGCACGATGACGTATTTGGAATTCGAGGCCATGGGCGTGCCGCGCGTGCGCACGAAGTGTTCGGTGTCGTATGTTGATCACAATATGCTGCAACAGGGGCCGAACAACATGAACGACCACCTGTACTTGCAGTCGGTGGCGGCCAAATATGGCATTTGGTTTTCGAAATCGGGGAATGGGATTTGTCATCAAGTGCATCTCGAGCGGTTTGCCGTGCCGGGCACGACGCTGCTGGGAGCGGATTCGCACACGCCAACGTGCGGCGGGATTGGCGCGCTGGCGATTGGGGCGGGCGGGCTGAACATTGCGCTGGCCATGGCCGGCCTGCCGTTCAGCATGATTTATCCGCGCGTGATCGGCGTGCATCTCACGGGCTCACTGCAGCCTTGGGTCTCGGCCAAAGATGTCATTTTGAAGGTGCTTTCGATTCTGACGACGAAAGGCAACGTTGGCTGCGTGCTCGAGTATTTCGGGGATGGGGTCAAAACGTTGTCGGTGCCGCAGCGGGCGACGATTACCAACATGGGTGCAGAACTGGGTGTGACGACGAGCATATTTCCGTCGGACGAGCGCACTAAAGAATTCATGAAGGCCCAGGCGCGCGCGCGGGCGTGGAAGCCCTTAGCGGCCGATGCCGGCGCACAATATGACCGCGTCATTGAGATTGATTTGTCGGCGCTGGAGCCGCTGGCCGCCGTGTCACCCTCGCCGGACAACGTCCATACGGTGCGCGAACTGGCGGGGCAAAAAGTGCATCAAGTGATCATCGGCTCATGCACCAACTCCTCGTACCGGGATTTAAGCATGGCAGCGTCCATCCTGAAAGGCCGCAAAGCACATCCGGACGTGACGTTGATGATTACGCCGGGCAGCCGGCAGGTGTTGCAGATGATCGCGCGCAGCGGGGTGATGGAAACGTTTATTGCTGCGGGGGCGCGCATTCTGGAATCAGCGTGTGGGCCGTGCATCGGGCAAGGCGGCGCGCCTGCGGAAGGGACCCTGAGTGTGCGCACGTTCAACCGCAACTTCACCGGGCGCTCGGGCACGGCCAACGACCACGTGGCGCTGGTCAGCCCGGAAGTGGCGGCGGCGTGTGCGTTGACGGGTGTGATGACCGACCCGCGCACGCTGGGCATGGACTATCCGCAGATTCAGGAGCCGAGGCATTATCTGGTGGAAAAAGACATGTTCATTGCGCCGCCGCCCGACGGCTCGCACGTGGAAATTTTCCGTGCCAGTACGATTGGTGAACCGCCACAGAACACGCCACTGCCAGACCATCTGCATGGCACGATTGTCTTGAAAACCGGTGATAAAATCACCACCGACCACATCATGCCGGCCGGGCCATACTTAAAATTCAGATCCAATATACCTGAATATGCGAAGGTGGTGTTTCAGTGTTTTAACGAACCGGGCAAGCCGAGTTTTGCGGAACGCACGCTGCAGGTGCGCAACGCCGGGCGGCATGCGATCATCGTTGCCGGTGAAAGCTATGGCCAAGGCAGCTCGCGCGAACATGCCGCGATTTGCCCGATGTACTTGGGGGTGAAAGCTGTTATTGCCAAGTCATTCGAACGCATTCACCGCGAGAATTTGATCAACTTCGGCATTTTACCGTTGACCTACACGTCGGGGGACGTGTATAACAAACTGGCGCAAGGCGCCGAGCTGGAGATTGAGAACGTGCGCGGGCAACTGCAGTGTGGCGGCGCGGTCGTCGCGCGCCTCGGCGACGGCACGACGGTCGAATTGCAGCATGGATTGACGCCGCGTGAAAAGGAAATTGTGTTGGCGGGCGGCATGCTGAACCTGCTGCAGCCCAACTAAGCGCGATGTATTTCATCCGTGTCCATGATCGTTTCTGCGCGGCGCACATGCTGACGTTCCACGACGGCACCGTGGAGCCACTGCACGGCCACAACTGGCGCGTGGAAGTGGTGGTGGCGTGCCCGCAGCTTGATGCGACGGGCATTGGTATAGACTTTGAACTGCTTAAGCGCGATTTGCATCGCTTGCTGGACACCGAACTTGATCACCGCAACTTGAATCACTTCGCGGCGCTGAACCAGCCCAATCCGACGAGCGAGCATATCGCGCGCTGGATCGCCGAGCGTATGATGCCACACATTGCCGCGGCAGCGCCCGCCGCGCGCCTGCATGCTGTCACGGTGTGGGAAACGGATGAGTGCGGCGTCACCTACGAACTACCGCAATGATGCACGTTGCGGCTCATGCCATACCACGGCCTGCCATGCACAATCAACATTGTGTGTGGCCTGCACTCAACACCCATCGCAGCATGATGGGGTATTTTTCATTGGTCATTGGTCATTTGACATTTTTTGCCGTCTGCAATCAACACAAACGGCCGAATGACACATGTCAAATGGCGAATGTCGAACGTCGAACGTCCAACGTCTCCTCGTATGGTTGACTACACTTCTCCACAAGCCGGGATGCGCGTCAGCGTGATCGGCGACGGTGCCTGGGGCACGGCCAGCGCGATGTTGTTGCATGACAAAGGATTTGATGTGCGCGTGTGGGGCGCCTTTCCGGAGTATACGCGCGAGATCGTGCGCAGCCGGCAGAACTACAAGTATTTGCCGGGCATACCCCTGCCAGAATCGCTGGTGTTTACGAACGATCTAGCCGGGACACTGCGTGGCAGCCGTTTGGTGGTGATGGCCGTGCCGTCGCACGTGATGCGCGAAGTGGCGCAGCGCGTGGCGGCGGCGCTGCCCGAGCCCACGCCCTTTGTCAGCCTGGCCAAAGGCCTGGAGGGCGGGACGCTCAAACGTATGAGCCAGGTGTTGCGGGAAGAGACAAAGCTGCCGCAGATTGCGGCCTTGTCCGGCCCCAGCCATGCGGAAGAAGTCGCGCGCCGGCTGCCCACGGCCGTAGTGGCCGCATCAGAGCAAATGAACTTGGCGGCGTTTGTGCAGGACGTATTTTCCGGGCCGACGTTCCGAGTGTACAGCAACACCGATATCACGGGCGTGGAACTGTGCGCCACGTTGAAAAATGTGATTGCGATTTGCGCAGGCGCGGTGGATGGCTGCGGCTTTGGGGACAACGCCAAATCGGCGCTGCTGACGCGCGGGCTTGTGGAAATCGTGCGCTTTGGCACCGCCTTGGGGGGAAAAGTGGAGACGTTTTTTGGCCTGGCAGGCGTGGGCGATTTGATCACGACGTGTTTCAGCCGCCACAGCCGCAACCGCGCCTTTGGCGAGCGCGTGGCGCAGGGCATGCCGATCAGCGACGCGCTGGCTGCGTCCACCGGTGTGGTCGAGGGCTACCGCAATGCCAAAATCATCCGCGAACTAGCGCGCACACTCGGTGTGGATATGCCCATCACGGAGACACTGTATCAAGTGTTGTACGAAGGCAAGAACATTCGCGACGCGGTCACACAACTGATGACGCGGGAGCGCAAATCCGAGCATCCCAGCGGCCATCCTGTGCGGCGCTGGCTGCGCCTGCTGCTGCTGCGGCTGCGCGTAACCTTGATGATGCAGTCATCGTAACCATGGTCTGAACAGGAAGGGAACCACATGTCGTTTATCATTACTACGTATGTACCGGAAGGCATAGTAATGGCGTCAGACAGCCGGCAGACGGCTATCATTGAAGGCACGATGCCATCGGGCGAAAAGCTGCCGAAATTTGAAACAGTTACATCAGACAATTGTTACAAGCTGTTTTTGTTGGAAGAGCAGAATATCGGTGTCGGGGTGTTTGGGGAAACGCTGCTGGGTGGCACGCCCATCGAGCACACCGTGCGCACGTTTTTGGAAGAATTTAACGACCCGGAAGACGACATTCTGGATGTAGTGGAAAAGATGATGCGCTATTTCAGCGCGCGGTATCCGCAGGCCGACACGGCATTTCACATGGCGGGGTACAAACGCGAAGGGCGCGTCAGCGTGCCGTATGTGTATCACTGCCAGGTGTCGCGCAATGAAATCCGGCGCTGCAATGTCAAGCCGGGCACAGACCAGGTGGTATACGGCGCGATGTGGGGCGGGCAGGGCGACATCATCGCGCGCCTGATTCAGCCGGGCATGATCCGCGTGGGCGGGCCGGACGCGCCGGAAGTACCGAATCCACCGATCCTATGGGATGCCATGTCGGTGCAGGACGCGATAGACTTTTCTGAATTTGCCGTGTGGACGACGGCGGAGATGGTGCGCTTTCAGGCGCGGCCGAAGAACATTGGCGGGCCGATTGATATTCTGCTGATCACGCCGCGCGGGTCGGGCTGGATCCGCCGCAAGGACTTCTCCAGCGAGTCGTACACGCCCTACTGATGCGGCTGGGCGCAAGAGAACTGCACGCGCGCGCGGCGCAGCTGCACGCGTTGCTCTCGCCCTGCAGGCTGTGCCCGCGCGCATGCGGCAGCCTGCGCAGCCAGGGCCAGGCCGGCTTCTGCCAGCTCGGGCCGGGCCTGCGTGTGTTTTGCACCAACCTGCATCACGGCGAAGAGCCGCCGTTGAGTGGCACACGCGGCTCGGGCACGGTGTTTTTTTCTGGCTGCAATCTGCGCTGTGTTTTCTGCCAAAATTTTTCCTTCAGCCAGTATGGCAACGGGGAGGACATCACTCCCGGGGAACTCGCGCGGCGCATGCTGGAGCTGCAGCAGCGCGGCGCGCACAACATCAACTGGGTGACGCCCAGCCCGCAGGTGGCGCCGGCCGTAGAAGCCCTGGCGCTGGCGCGCGACGCGGGATTGTCTATTCCGCTGGTATACAATTGCAGCGGCTACGAATCCGTGGAAGTTCTGCACCTGCTGGACGGGGTGGTGGACATTTATCTGCCGGACGCCAAGTACGCGGCGCGCGCGCCGGCGGAGCGGTGTTCCAGCGCGCCGGACTATCCGGCCATCAACCGTCTGGCCATCCGCGAAATGTGGCGGCAAGTTGGCCCGCTGCAACTGGATGAAGACGGCATGGCGCAGCGCGGCCTGCTGGTGCGCCATCTGGTCTTGCCGCATGATCTGGCGGGCACGCGCGAGGTGTTGCGCATGCTGCACGAAGAATGCGGCAGGGAGGTGGGCATCAGTGCGATGCACCAGTATTTTCCGGCGCATCGCGCGCGGCACTTTTCTGAACTGGCGCGCCGCATCACGTGGCAGGAATACGAAGCCGCGCTGCACGCATTGGACGAGTATGCATTCGCGACGGTGTATATTCAGGAGTGGGAAGACGACTAACGGAGGAGGGCGGAACATCATACGACGTAGGATGTACGAGGTATGATTGGGGGAAGAAAGAGCACACAGCGCGCAATCAACAGATGATGTCGTATGCAAACGACAGATTGTGTCGCATGAGCAGTGATGAATGCGGGGCGTCGCATAGTGCGCGGCGCCGCGAGAGCTGAGATTCTGTGTGGAAGAGCGGGGGCTGTGATGCCGTACTAGAGCTAGTGGTTAGGTGTGGAGAAACCCACAAGATTTGACTTTTACCGGTTTTTTTGGGACAATATACACATTATATAGTGCGATATGACAGTTGTTGGCAGTTAAACAACGGCTTGCATGAGTCGGCTGACAAGGAAGCGCGCGAGAGGCGCGCGCTTGGTACCCGGCTGGCCGGGTACATCGATGAGCCTGCGTGGGTGCGTGTGAAACGGGCGCATTACCGAACGCGTGGAGGAGGCTTATAACCACAAGGGTGAGAAGGGACATGAGAAAGTATAGTATAAGAAAACACGGGATGGTGTTGGGAGCGCTGATAGTGATTGGTGGCGCGCGGCGTGTGGCAGCGGACGCGCCAGATTGGAGTACGGAGCGGAGTTTCCGGGTGTGTCCACGCGGAATCAGCACGGCCATCGAGGCCGTGGCGCGGCACAGGGAGGGGACCCCGGCGTTGTCATGCGACGTGACGGCATATCCGGGGGCGGTGTTTGTGAATGCGGGGGGCGGCACGGGGCGCTTTGTGTGGACGCCGCCAGCTGGGCAGGAAGGCCTGCGGCCGGAACTGCGCATGGTGGCGCAGTATGGCGGGATGAGCAGTACCCAAACGTTTACATTGTGGGTGAGTATGCCTGGGTCGCCGGTGGTAGACATCAAGGGCACGGCGTGGAACGGGCGCGGGCTGGATTTTGCCACGGCCACGCTTGATTGGTCATTGCACGGCGTGTCGGCGGATGACGTCTATCAGCTGCAGCAGACGACGTGGTCGAACCGTGCGTCGGGCGCGATGGGGACGGCGTCAGGGGTGATTCCTTATTGGTCATTACCTGCCGCGGTGTTCAATTTGGTGCCGGGCGACAACATGATCATTGTGGAAGCCGTGAATGATCACAACCAGCGGGGCATGAACGGCATCAAAATCACGTATGACACGAGCCCGCCGGTGTTGCAGATTCTGGCGCCGCCTGCCGGGAGCACGTTTACCAATGCGGCGGAGGTCAGCGTAACGGGCATCTGCTACGACACGCACACACGGATCACGTCGTTGACATGGCAGTGCACGCCTGCGGGGAATTCCGGCAGCCCGGAGGGCATCAGCGCATGGACGATAGATGGCACACTGCTGGGACTGACGCACGGCAGTAATCTAGTGACGGTAGTGGCAACCAATCAAGCCGGGCTGGTGGCCAGCGCGAGCATTATGCTGTTCCTTGATGACGATGTGCCGTATGTCGTGATTACGAATCCCACAACTGCGCCGGTGTATGCCATCGGGCATCCCAATTTTGTGTTAAGCGGCTATGCCGGGGACATTGACACGCCGCTGTCGCGCGTGGAGTGGCACAATCGCACGACCGGGCAGACGGGGGTATGCGCGGGGACGTACACATGGCAGGTGGCGGGGACGGCGCTGGGGCTGGCGCGCGGCTCGAACAGTGTGGTCATTTCTGCGGTGAACACGCTGGGCGCGCGCGGCTGGGCCGAACTTCTGATTATCTACGATGACACGACGGCGCCGCTGCTTGCCATCACCGCGCCGGCGCACTGCCCGCATGTGGCGCTTAACACAGCGTTTTTGATCCAAGGCACTGCCAGCGATCCGGACGGCGTGCTGACGGCCGTGCGCTGGCACTGTGCGCCCGGCGGGCTGGCCGGGCTGGCCAGCGGGCTGGCGCAGTGGAGCATCTCGGCGGCAACCATCGGCCTGCAGTCCGGGACAAATTTCCTCACCATCTCCGCTCACAACGAGGCCGGGGTGAGCTCCACGGCGGCGTGTGTGATTATTTATGAACACGAGCTGCCCTACATTCAAATCACCAGCCCGACGCTTAATCCCACGTATCTCACCGGCCACACCAATATTACGCTGGGCGGCACGGCGGGAGATGCTGACACGCCCCTTGTACGCATCACGTTTACCAACAAGGCCACCGGCGTACATGGCACCGCCAGCGGGCTGGAAGCGTGGAGCGTCCCGGGCGGCGCGCTCGGCCTTGTACGTGGCGAAAATACCATCATTGCCTCCGTGGAAAACATCTATGGCGTTCAGGCGCATGATACAATCGAAATCGTCTGGGATGACGCTTCGCCGCCTGCCATTACGATCACCAGCCCGGCCAGTGCGGCTGTGTACATTACGGCCACCAACATCCTGGCGTTTGGCGGCACGGCTGCGGATGAGCACAGCGGCATCTCCCGTGTGACGTGGCAGATACTGCCGGGCGGTGCGACGGGCGTGGCTCACGGCACCACCGCCTGGCACGTGCCTGCGGGCGAAGCCGTGCTGCACATCGGCACAAATGTATTTACCGCCACGGCAGCCAACGGGGTGGGCGAGACGGCGACGGCACAGCTGCTGGTCATTTATGACCCGTATCCCGTCACGGTGCGCATTCGTGAGCCCGTTGATGCGCCTGAGTATGTTGCGAGCAACACGGTGTTTGCCGTGGGCGGCGAGGTGATTTCGTTAGGCGGGATTTCCCACATGTCCTGGAGCAATCACACGCAGGGGACAGGCGGCGGGCTGCCTGCGTCAAACGTCTTTAGCATCGCGGCGGCCGCGCTGGGGCTGGTGCGCGGCACAAACCTGATTGCCGTGTATGCCGCCAGTGTACACGGGCGCGCGGGCGTGGATACCTTGCTGATTATTTTGCACGACACACAGCCGCCGGTGGTGCGGATCGTGTATCCTCCGCATGGTGCGCTGTTGCACGTATCGCCGCTCATGGCGGAAGGTACGGCGTATGACGAAGGAGGCCTGTCGCGCGTGGAAGTAAATGGTCGGGTGGCTGACGGGCTGGCGCAGTGGTCGTGCCCGGTGACGCTCTCGCCGGGGTTTAACACGTTGACGGCCACGGCCTTCGACATGCCGCCATCGCTGATGGGCAGCGACAGTGTTGTTGTCCTGTACGGTGAAACGAACCGCAACACACTGACTGTGCAGATTCAGCAGCCCTCCATCTCCAATTATTGGGAAACCAGCATGGCAACCGCCAACCTGTCAGGTATCGCCAGCGGCGACCTCGGCGTGGAGCAAGTTCTGTGGATCAATCGTTCGATGACGAACAGTTTTGGGTATGCCGATGGCAACACGACATGGGCTGTGGCCGGTGTGCCGCTGCGCGATGGCAGCAACGACATCATGGTGCTTGCGTATGACCGGCAGGGCAATTGGGGCGCGGATACGATGCTGATTGTCAAACAGGCCGGCGCCAGCAACAATGCGCATGTTGTCTTAACCAGCCTGCGGATCAAAAAGAACGTTACCACGAGTGTCGGCGCAGGGACAGCGCTGCGCGACACGTTCATGTTGCAGGGCACGGTGGCAGAGGATATTTTCAATCAATTTGATGTGACAGGAGCCAATCCAGATTCACTGATCATTACCATCCGCTACCGCACCGTCAATCAGCGGGCGATTGTGGTGACGTGGAACAGTACTGAGCGGCGGGAGCGCAGTTTTTGGAACAGCCATCAATGGCGCGTGCGCGGGTCGGGCAACGCGCAAACCAAACAAACTGCAGCGCCGATTCAGATTAACCCGGAAAATGAAGGACGCTTAACATGCCGGCTCAAGCGCGTGGCCGCCAAAAAGGGCAAGCCTGCCAGAATCACCTTTAAAATCAGCGTCATCGGCCAAAAGCTGGTGGGCAATGCCGTGGACAACACCAACCGTTTGCTTTCCGACACGCCCGTGGATTTGTGGATCAGTTTTGGCGACGCGCATGCTTCTACGCGCATCATGTTTGGCGCAAAATGGAAAGGCTGGCAGCTTGCAGACTAGCTCTGCGGGCGCCCCGTGGTGTGCTTCCGGCGCCCCGCACCGCGTCCACTTACGGATAGAACGGCTCGCGCGGTTCTTCCGGCTCCAAACTGATGCGCAACGTGCCTTCGGCACGTGTGGCGGCCAGCTCGAATGCACGCTCAGCCTGCTCCCACGGCAGGCGGTGCGATACCAGCGGCGCAAGGTTGACCACACCCCGCTCCACCCAGTCCACCGCCGCGTGTGTGGTGTGGCATGAGCGGCGGATGTGGTGGATGAGCAGCTCGCGGCGGCGGCCCGCAGACGCTGGCAGCTCCCAGCATTCTTCGTGCGGAATGCCGGCGATGGCCACGCGCCCGCCCATTGCAGCGGAAAGCACGGCGTCACGCAGGGCCGGCGGTGTGCCAGCAGCTTCAATCGCCACATCCACGCCGCGCTGGCCCGTGAGCTGCATGATTTCCTGCGGCGCATTTTTGTCTTGAATGTTAATGACATGCTCGGCACCGAGCTGCTTTGCCAGTGCGAGGCGGGAAGCCACTTTGTCGGTGACGGCCATCACACGGGCACCGCTGGCACGCGCGGCCAGCAGGCACACCTGCCCGATGCCACCCGCGCCAAAAATGGCGACCGTATCGCCGGCGCCGACCGAGAGTTTGCGCATCACATAGATGCCAATCGCCAGCGGCTCGATGCAGGCCATCTCCGCAAACGTGATGCGCGCGCGCACCGGGATGACATTGTGTGCCGGCAGCACGACGAACTCCGCCAGCGCGCCCTGCACGGGTGCCGAGCCAAGGAATTTCACATGCGGGCACAGATTAACCTTGCCGTGCTGGCACCATTCGCAATGGCCGCAGGGCATGCCGGGCTCGATCGCCACGGGCGTGCCCTGCGGCAGGCCGGCGACGCCCTCCCCACACTCGTCAATCATGCCTGCCGCTTCGTGGCCGAGCACAAAGGGCGCCGGCGTGGCCACATCGCCGATTTTGCCGGTGGTGTACTGGGTGATATCCGATCCGCAGATACACACCGACTGAATACGCACGCGCACTTCGCCGCGCGCGGGCGCCGGCTTGGGCCATTCTTCTTCCCGCAGATCATTGCGGCCATAATACGCAACGACACGCATGGATCACGCTCCTTGTTGCAGGTCATGGATAATGGCGTGGGCGGCGCGTTTGCCCGCGCCCATGGCTTCGATAACCGTTGCCGCGCCGGTGACGATATCACCGCCCGCGTAGACGCCGCGCTTGCTGGTGCGCCCTTCAGCGTCGGTAACAATATAGCCCGATTTGTTGACGGGCAAATCCGGCGTGGTCTGTCGGATCAATGGATTGGATTCCGTGCCGACGGCCACGATGGCAACGGAAATAGGCGTGTCGAATTCAGAATCCGGAATGCGCACCGGGCGGCGCCGCCCCGATTCATCGGGCGCGCCCAGCTGCATGCGTTCGCAGCGCACGTTCTGCAGCCAGCCCCGCTCATTGCCGGTAAAGGCAATGGGATTGACAAGAAATTCAAACTTGACGCCTTCCTCCTCGGCATGATGAATCTCCTCGGCGCGCGCGGGCATTTCGGCGCGCGAACGGCGGTACATGATGTAGACGTCATCCGCGCCGATGCGCAGGGCCGTGCGTGCCGCGTCCATGGCCGTGTTGCCGGCGCCAAACACCGCCACGCGCTTGCCGCGCACAATCGGCGTCTCTGCGTCCGGCAGATACGCCTTCATTAAATTAACGCGCGTCAAGAATTCGTTGGCCGAATACACGCCGTTCAAATTCTCGCCCGGGATTTTGAGAAATTTCGGCGTGCCCGCACCCGTGCCGATAAACACCGCAGCGTAACCTTCTTCTGTCAGCAGATCATCTATCGTGTAGAGGCGGCCGATGACCGCGTTGGTAACGATCTGCAGACCGCGTTTCACCAGTGCTTGAATTTCGGCTTTCACGATCGCCTTGGGCAGGCGAAATTCGGGAATGCCATACACCAGCACACCGCCGGGCTCGTGCAACGCTTCAAACAGGGTCACGTTGAAGCCGGCGGCAAGCAGATCGGCCGCGCACGTCAGCCCGGCCGGCCCGGAGCCGACGATGGCGATTTTGGGTGCGTCAGCGGGCGGTGCCGTGGGCGGCAAGGGCGCCTTTTCGCCGCGCAGCAGCTGGATGCGCACATGATCGGCCACGAAGCGTTCAAGGCGGCCGATGGCCACGGCATCGCCGCGCTTCGCCAGCACGCAATTTTTTTCGCACTGCGACTCCTGCGGGCAGACGCGCCCGCACACGGCCGGCAGGCTGTTGGTCTGCAGAATCACCTGCAGCGCGCCTTCAAAATCGTGTGCGGCAATTTTATCAATAAAGTGTGGAATGGCCACGTTGACGGGGCAGCCGTCAACACACGCGGGCTTTTTGCACTGCAAGCAGCGCTGTGCCTCGCGGATGGCCAGTTCATCGGTATAGCCGAGCGGCACTTCGTCAAAATTCCTGCGGCGCACCGCGGGCGGTTGTTCGGGCATTGCCTGGCGCGGGATGGCCATGCGTTCTTTTGGTGTCAGCGTAGAAGCCATGCAGAGTAGAGCGTGATACGGTTACAGAAAAAAATGCGCAGGCATTAGGCGTGTGGCAAACCGATTTTGCATGCCTCGCGTTGCTGTTGCTCATGCTCGCGATACATCCCCAGGCGGCGCTGCAACTCGTCAAAATCAACCTGATGGGCGTCAAACTCCGGCCCGTCAACACAGGTGTATTTGACGGCGCCGCCCACCGTGACACGGCACCCGCCGCACATGCCAGTGCCGTCAATCATGACGGTGTTAAGACTGGCGATGGTGGGAATATTCGCCGCGCGCGTGACCTGCGCAACCGCTTTCATCATCGGCACCGGGCCAATGGCCACGGCGAAATCAATCTTCGGGGAGCGTGCCATGCGCTCCGTGAGCACATCTGTAACGAAACCTTTACGGACGTACGAGCCATCGTCAGTTGCCACGAGGAGTTCATCGCTCACCGCGCGCATGTCATCCTCGAGAATCAGCAGCGCTTTCGTGCGCGCGCCGATGATCGAAACCACATGGTTGCCCGCGTCTTTCATCGCCTGCGCGATCGGTAGCAACGGCGCCACGCCGATGCCGCCGCCCACGCACGCCACGGTGCCATACTGTGTAACGGGCGTGGGATGGCCGAGCGGGCCGGCTAGATCACGCACAAACTCGCCGGGTTCAAGCGCGGCGAGATCGCGCGTGGTCTTGCCGACCGTTTGCACAATCAAGCGCAGCGTGCCTTCCTGCGGCCGCACGCCCGCGATGGTCAGCGGAATGCGCTCGCTGTGTTCCGCTGGGCGCAGAATGATGAACTGGCCGGCCTTGCGTTTCTTGACGACCTGCGGCGCCTCGATCCACAGTGAGACAACATTTTCAGCTAAATAGCTCTTTTCTACAATCCTGTACGGCATGCAGAAATCCCAGGGTTAACATTGTTACGAGCGGTATTATAGCAAAAACAGCGCGGACATGCGAATAGCTGGAAGATTTACGATTTACGATTTACGATTTACGATGTGGGGGGAGCCGCGAAGAAGAGTTGCAAGTTACAAGTTACAAGTTACAAGTTACAAGTTACAAGTTGCAAGTTCCAAGTTTAATTTGATGAGTAACCATTAAGGCACGAAAACACGAAGGGAGGGAAGTCATGACGGAAGTGCCATACTATAGGCGCACGCTGGGTTTTGCGCGGCTGTAATTTACATCAGGAGACGGCAGTGCAGTATAACGGCTATATGAGTGCCCGGCCGTGCCATATCCCCTGCCTTGAGCAACTTCTTTCAACGCCACGCGCTGTAGCTGCAAGCGGTGATCGCGGAAAGGCAGAGGCGGCATGTTGCCCCCCTGAGAAGCCAGGATGGCTCCTCTACGGTAGTGGCACCGCGATGGCCCGTCGCGGCTACGGTTTTCAATCATTTCTGGGCGTCTGCAATCGGCATAATGTGTCGAATGTGGCCGCGAAAGAACGCAAAGAGCGCAAAGGCGCAACAGTAAACTACGAACAAAACGAACGACACGAACCGTTAATCAACACTTCTTGCCGTCTGTACTCAGCACATTGTGTTGTAGCTGCGATCGGTGATTGCGGCGCCCACAAGCATCACGTTTCAAGGATCAAGCATCAAAGCCCGTTGAATGTCAAATGTCAAACGTCCAAAAAAAAGCTGCTTCCCGCAGGAAGCAGCCTTTGATGGAGGCACGATGAACACAAACGATCAAATGTCGTAATACAACGCAAACTCCCACGGATGCGGGCGCAAGTCGAGCGCGATCACTTCATTGGTCATCTTGTACTCAATCCATGTGTCAATGACATCCGGTGTGAAGACATCGCCCTTGAGCAGGAACTCGTGATCGGCGCGCAGGGCATTGAGTGCCTCGCGCAGGCTGCCGGGCGCTTGCGGGACGAGTTTGGCTTCCTCGGGCGGGAGGTCGTAGATGTCCTTGTCCAGGGGTTCGCCGGGATGGATTTTCTTCTGGATGCCGTCCAGGGCGGCCATCAACATGGCCGAGAAGGCCAGATACGGATTGCAGCTTGGATCCGGGCAGCGGAACTCGAGGCGCTTGGCCTTGGGCGAGGTGGAGTACATGGGGATGCGCACGGCGGCACTGCGGTTGCGCTGGGAATATGCGAGGTTGACGGGCGCTTCGAAGCCGGGCACAAGGCGCTTGTAGCTATTGGTGGTGGGGCAGGCGAAGGCCAGGATGGCCGGGGCGTGCTTGAGGAGGCCGCCGATGGCATATAGTGCGGTTTCGGACAGGCCGGCATAGCCGTCGCCCGCAAACAAGTTCTTATTGCCTTTCCAGAGGGAAAGATGGCAATGCATGCCGCTGCCGTTGTCGCCAAAGAGCGGCTTGGGCATGAAGGTGACGGTTTTGTTGTATTTTTTGGCCACGTTTTTGACGACGTACTTGTATTTGAGGACGTTGTCGGCCATTTCGACGAGCGGGGCGAAGCGCATGTCAATTTCGCACTGGCCGCCGGTGGCAACTTCATGATGCTGGCATTCCATGTCCATGCCGATTTGCATCATGGTGAGGAGCATTTCGCTGCGGATATCCTGGAGGCTGTCGGTTGGGGGGACAGGGAAATAGCCTTCTTTGTAGCGGGGTTTGTAGCCGAGGTTGGGGTTTTCGGCACGGCCGGTATTCCAGCGGCCTTCGATCGAATCAATGTGGAAGTAGCCTTCATGGACATTTTGGTCGAAGCGGATATCGTCAAAGATGAAGAATTCGGCTTCGGGGCCAAGGTAGGCAACATCAGCGATGCCGGTGCTTTTGAGGAAGTTGACGGCTTTGCGGGCGATGTTGCGCGGGTCGCGGGTGTAATCTTCGCCGGTGATGGGATCGCAGATGTTGCAGATCATCACTAGCGTTTTGTGCTGCGTAAACGGATCAATGAAGGCCGATTCGGGCACGGGCTTGACGATCATGTCGGATTCGTTGATGGCGCGCCAGCCGCGGATGCTGGAGCCGTCGAAGCCGAGGCCTTTGTCAAAGGTATCTTCTTCGATCTCGTGGGCGGGCACGGAGAAGTGCTGCCACAAGCCGGGGAAATCCATGAAACGCAGATCAACGATCTGCACGTGTTCGCTGGCCATCAACGCCAGCACGTCCTTGGGGGTCTTGCATGTTGCCATACGGCGCTCCTTGCGCGTAGTTGTTACATATATGGTCGGTTTCCGGGCTGCAGCCCCGCGAGCCCTGGTGCCCGGTACAGCGCACGCCAGCGAAACCTCCCGCTGATTCGGATAGGTGATGTGCAATCAGCGTGCCAAGCCGTGACAATTACATTAAGTAGTTCAGCATGAATTATTTACACAGATTATCATGTTCACCCGAGGTACAGTTCCTACCGCACGGTGTTTTTTGTGGTGCTGCTCCCACCTCCACGTGGTTCGTGCGCCGCTGGCGTTTAACATTGAGTGTCGAATGAGTGATTCTCGGGGGGCGTATCAAAGCAGGATGGCTGCTAACGAGAAGTAGAGCACGATCGTGGACAGATCCGTAAGTGCCAGCGTCACGGGACCGGCGGCAATCTTCAAATCGAGCTGCAATGCGTGCAAAAGAGCAGGAATGCTCAAGCCAAGCACGCAGGCCGAGCAGATGACCAGCAGGATGCTGACGCCTACGATGCACGCGGCCAGAGCAGCGCCGTGCCAGAACCAGACAACCACGGCAACAATACTGCCGCACCCTGCGCCCAAGAGCGCTGCGGTGCTCAGTTCGCGGCGCAGCGCGGCAAGATACCAGCGGAGTGTGACCCGCGTCGCGCGCAGGGCTTGGATGGTAACAGTCATGGATTGCATGCTCACGCTTTCGCCCAAGCCGAGGACAAGGGTTAACAAGAAGGCCAGTATGAGGAGCTTGGCCAAGGTTGTTGCGTACACCGCGGCGACCAAGGCGCACATCAGGCCGCTGAGAATGGTGGCCAGCAGCCAGGGAAAACGGAAGCGGAAGGCGCGCAATGGCGAGGCATCGCGGGCTTGCCAGACGCCAAAGCCGATGGCTTCAAAGAGTTCTTCGCGCAGGGCCTGCTGGCTGGCATCAAATGCTTCACCAGTGAACATTTGCACATCCACCACGCCGACAAGATGCGCGGCGTCATCCACTACGGGGAGCGCCAGCAGCTTGTGCGCGGCGAGCAGCTCGTAGGCTTCCAGCATTGTCGCGCGCTGTGAAACGGAGACCACGCGCCGGATCATGATGCTGGCGATGGGCTGATCAAGCGGGGCGGTGAGAAGGCGCCGGGTGGGAATCACGCCGCAGAGTGCGTCGTTGGCATCTTCCACATAGAAGTAGACGATGCGTTCGCCCAAGCCTTGCGCGCGAATGGTGTCCAAAGCATCGCGCACGGTGGTGTGGCTGGTGAGCACGGCCACATCGCGCCGCGCGAACGCCGTCACAGGCTGCTGCAAGTCATGCGCGCTGGACACAAGGCCATGCATGTGGCACGAAAGGAGGGGGTGGCAGCGCCGCCTATTTCGGCAGCGCGGTCAGCACGTCGCGGCCGCGCGGGGTGACGGCCACCATGTCTTCGATGCGCACGCCGCCCCAGCCAGGGATGTAGATGCCCGGCTCGATGGTTGTGACCATGCCGGCGCGGGCGCGTTCGACGTTGCCTTTGGCGAGCTTCATGCCTTCATGGACGTCCATGCCGATGCGGTGGCCGGTGGCGTGGCCGAAGTTTTTGCCGTAGCCCGCCGCAGTAATGATGCCGCGTGCGGCGGCGTCAATATGTTTGAAAGTGACGCCCGGTTTGACGGCGCGGATGGCGGCGAGCTGGGCCTTCAGCACGATGCTGTAGATTTTCTTGAATTCCGCGTCGGGCGTGCCGACGAAGAGCGTGCGGGTCATATCCGAGCAATAGTCATCCACGCGCGCGCCCCAGTCAATGACGAGCATCTGGCCTTCACGAATCACGCTGTTGCCGGAATGATGATGGGGAATGGCGGCGTTTGACCCGGCGGCCACGATGTACGGGAATGAGGGCTGGGCGTGCACGCCCAATTTGCGCGCGGCGGCTTTGATGCGGTCTTCCAGCAATTCGGCGGCTTCGCGTTCCGTGAGGCCGATCCACTCATGATCGCGGATGGTGGCGAAGCCCTTTTCAGCGACGGTGATGGCGGTGCGCATGCAGGCGAGCTCATCGGCATCTTTGACGAGCCGTTCGGCCATGATCCACGGGGGGGCGTGCAACCATTTGAGGCGCGGCGCGGCCTTCTGAAATGCGTGGAACCGCGCGACGGTCAGATGGGCGTCCTCAAACGCGAGCTTGGAGATGCGGCGCTGGCGGCACCACGCGGCTACGGTTTTGCCGATATCATCTTTAGCGATGAGGGTCTCCATGTTCTGTGCTGCCGCCAGGGCGCGCGCGGCCGTCTCATAGCGGAAATCCGTGACAAGCGCGCACCCGCCCGGCGCCAAAAGCAGAAAGCCGTTGGAACTGTGAAAGCCGGTCAAATAGGTGAGATTGACGGGATTGCTGACCAGCATGGCCGGGACGCGCGCGGCCTGCATGGCGCGCAGGACACGGCTGCGGCGGTGTTGGAAATTCATACCTGCGGCTCCTTATGTTCTGACGGCGCCATCGCCGCGGATCATGTATTTATAGCTCGTCAACTCCTCCAATCCGACCGGACCGCGTGCGTGTAATTTGTCCGTGCTGATGCCCATTTCGGCGCCCATGCCGAATTCGCCGCCGTCGGTAAACCGCGTGCTGGCGTTGACATACACCGTTGCAGAGTCAACATGTTGCAGAAAGTGCGCGCCGATGTGGGCATCCTCTGTAATAATGGCGTCCGAGTGATGCGAGCCATATTCGTTAATGAAGGCGATGGCTTCGTCCACGCCATCGACAATTTTGACCGAGAGAATCAGATCAAGATATTCGGTGCGCCAATCTTCCTCGGTGGCATCGAGGACGCTGGGATCAATCGCTTTGACGCGCGGGCAGCCGCGCAGTTCGACATGCGCTGCACGCATCTTGGCGAACAGCGGAGGAATAACTTTTTCCGCAATTTGAGCATCAATCAGCAGCGTCTCCATGGCATTGCACACGCCCGGGCGCTGCACTTTGGCGTTCATGCAGACTGCGATGGCCTTGTGAATATTCGCGTCTTTGGCGATGTAGGTGTGGCAGATGCCTTCGTAATGTTTGAGGACGGGGATGCGGCTTTCCTCCGCGACTTTGCGGATGAGGCTCTTGCCGCCGCGCGGGATGACGAGATCTATGTACTGCTCCATGCGCAGCAGCGCGTCCACGGCCGCACGGTCGGAGGTTTCCACGAATTGAACGGCAGTGGCCGGCAATTTTGCTGTGGCGAGCGCGTATTGAAAGATGCGCGCCAGCGCGGCATTAGAGTGCCGTGCTTCGCTGCCGCCGCGCAGGATCACGGCGTTGCCGGATTTCAAGCACAAGCTGGCGGCGTCAATGGTAACATTCGGCCGCGCTTCGTAAATGATGGCGATCACGCCGATGGGGACGCGCACTTTGGTGATAGTGATGCCAGACGGGCGGGTGCGTTGATCAAGCACGGTGCCGATGGGATCGCGCAAGCCGGCAACAACGCGCACATCATGTGCCATGGCGCGCATGCGCGCGGGAGTGAGCGTCAGCCGGTCAATCAGCGCGGCGGGGAGGCTGGCTGCGCGTGCGGCGGCGAGGTCACGCTCGTTTTCCGCCGCCAGATATTCCGTCTCGCGTTCTAATGCGCTGGCCACAGCGAGCAATGCGGCGTTTTTGGCATCGGCGCTCAGATTGGCCAGCACACGCGCAGCCGCGCGCGCCGACCGCCCCAGTTCCTGCATGTAGGTGGGAATATCCATCACAATCAGGGCACGTAGGCCCCGCTGGCGCTCTTCTGATTCTTCTTTGTATATTTAAGCGGGAAACTGCGCGCGATGATGTAGCACTGCCCGCCTTTGGGGTCCGTCGGATTGTTGCCCGTCAAGGCCATGCAGAAGGGCAGTTGCATATCGGCGTTTTTCGCCACTGGCGAATCGGCCGCGAGCGCCGTCGCCCCGCCAATGCTGCTCTTCGTAATTTTGAGCGAGAAGGACAGGGTATACTTTTTGTATTTCATATTCAAGACATGCACACCTGTGGCCGGATTGGCCATTTTGTTGGCGTATTTTCTGCCCTTGCCACCAATTTTGACCGCGCCCTTGTCGCCGCTCTGGAACGAAAAAAAATTGCCTAGGAAGATGGAAACATCCAGATCATTCAAGGTGGTAAAATCAGCAGCATAGGCTGCCATGTTGACCGTGCCCTTAAGGACAATCATGTCTTTGCTTTGCTTGTTGAAGAACTGGGAAAACTTGATTTTAAGCGGGGCAACATTGTGTGGCACTTTGACGCGCCGCCCGGTTTCATCAGGAATGTTGGCGTAGGATTCGGCCGTGCTCTTGTTGGGCGCGGCCAGCAGGCGGTTGTACATCACATAGGGCGCCTGGCCCAGCGTAACAACGTCCCACCACGACGCGCCCGCCGCATCAAGCACATTATTCGAAATCACGCCCGATACCGCCGTCCCCATCGTGTTCATGACATAATTGGGCGGCGCAATGCAATACTTGAACGTCTCCTGGTTGGCCACGCTGCGCGACACGGTGCCGATCCAGCACTGTTCACCGGCTTCGTTGTACACGAGCAGTTTGTTGCCGCTGGAATACTCGCCCACGTCATTGGTCTCGGTTTGCAACACACTTGGGTCAATGTACTGGCCGAAAGATGCTTGCACGTTGGCGTTGCGCGACAATAGCACCAGCGTTTGATCCAAATAGGGATTGGAGGCATCCATATATGACGCGGAATAGACGTAGATATTCGACAAGTAGTCACGCCCATACCCGGTAAACAACCGCAGTGAGGGATAGGTGTTTTCGGAGCTTGTGTATTCAACGGTTTCATGCAGCACATTGGCGTACCGCACGCGCATGCTGTAGTCGCTGAGGTGATCCATAGTGGCGTGATACGGCTTGTACACCAGCGAGCCTACCACCCCGTCGCCACTGATCTCCAGGCGCAGTGCCCCGTTCTCAATTACATTCCACGCGGCGCACCCAATGTGCACACTGATACTTGCCATCATGGCGATGGCGGCATTACGCATCGTCATTGCGTTGCTCCAACTGTCGTTAACCCCGATCACGGAAACCAAGATATTGCACAAACCGTTCCTCTAGTATACCAGATTTTATCGTGGAAGTCAAAAACAAGCGCATGCCTGGATCCGGCGAGAAAATGGAGTGCTGGGGCAACGGCCGCGTTGCCCTTTTACCCCGCGCGCATCAGGCCGCCGGGCCGGCGGCTCTCCACAAGAATCATTGATGATTTCCGCAGCCCAGCCTGCGGGTGTGGTGGCGGCGTTGAAGCCCTCAGTCAGCAGCGTAGCAGCGCTCGCACACAGACACAGCGTCAGCAGGACGGCGCAGAGGATTGAAATGGCCTTCATGGGTGCTCCTTATTAGGATGCATGCCCGGCCCGCAGCACCACGCGGCGGACCGGGTGTGAAGACGATGATACTCACTGCGCTTAGCGGCGTCTGCGTGCCAACCCGCATGCCAGGATGACAGCCAGCCACACTGCCGGCTCGGGAATGCCCGTGCCGAGCAATGTGACCGTGGCACCCCCGCCGCCCGTCAGGGTGGCGGTGTTGGTGTAGGCGCCTTCCACGGACGGTGCGAAGGTGAGGGTATGTACCGATGTGCTGCCGGCCGGGATGGCATAGCTGTCCGCGCCGCTAATGCTGAACGGCGCCGTGACGGCTGTGATCTGGCCCGAGAGTACGCCGATACCAACATTGCCGATGACCAGCGGCAGATTGGTCGTCTCGCCAATCACGACCTGGCCGAAATTGAGCGCAGCCGGTGCGCTGATTATGGGGCCAGCGGCAATACTCATTTTCAGCGGCACGGGCGCAAGCGGGTTGACGAACGTGCCGTCCAGCACAAGTTCAGCCGTGTAGTCACCGATGTTGGAGACCACCGAGGCGTCAAAGGTGACATCCAGTGTGCCCACGCTGCCGGCGGCGATCGCGCCGGCATTGGTTTCAACACGTGCCCACGACGGCCCGCCGCTGGTCATGGTCTCGAAGCCATCAATTTGCAAGGCACTGGCAGAGAACTGGCCGATGTTTGTGGTATTGCCCGTTGCTGTATCTGCCACGCGCAATTCGGCACGACTGGAGGAATTATTATAGGCCGCCAGATACAGCACATTGTTGTCCTTGTCGAATGCCAGGTCCTGCGCGTAGTTTGCGTCGAAGCCGATGGAACCGACGACTGTGCCTGCCCCCGTTGTTTTATCAATGCGCACCAGTGTATCTGCGGCGATATCAACCCCATACATATCGCCCGCCGCATTGATGGCAATGCCAATAATGAGACCGCCATTGCTGACTTGGCCGACCAGCGTGGCAGCGCCAGTTGTGGGGTTGATGGTATACAGCTTACTAACTGAACCAGAGCTCGATACCGCGAACAGCGTTCCATTCGGCGCGGCGGCGAGGCCCGTCCAATCTTCGCCCGACGGCGGCACACACGCCGCAATGTCTGTCACGGCCGCATTGAGTGTGTTAACCGTCACGAGTTTGTTGTCATCATAGACCAAGCAGTAGAGCGTGCTGAAATCGTTGTTGCGGAAGGCCGCGCCGCAGACAAAACCATTGGGACCTGTATTGGCCGTCCCGACTGTGGTGTACGCGCCGGGATTGTCCGTCATCAGGCTGATGAGCGCATTGGGATCGGCCGGGTAGATGTTGAAGCCATAGGCGCGCACGGCGGGTGACAAGGGCGCGAGCGCCGCTGGCGCAGCGTTCTGCGCAGACGCGGATGACTTGGGAGCACGCGCGATGGACAGCGGCGCTGTGCCGCGCGGGAAGTTCCCGTCGCTCGGCGGTAACGACACATGCGTGATGCGCTTAAGCATCGTCGTGGCAGCGCCGTAATTGCCGATTGACACAGTATACTGCACCGCCAGCGGCCCGCTGTTGCTCAACGTCAGCGTGGTGACGGCCTGCTGGCCGAGGAGCATCGTGCGGGCAATGTTGGTCGGCGCCACCGAGAGATACGAGCCCTCGAGCAGGAAGTGTTGCACGTTCGTCTGGCCGATGATAACCGCCACCCCCGCCGCCGTGGCCGGCAGGTAGTTGGCCTTGGTCACCGTCAGATCATACGTGCCGCCGGGCGCGGCCGTGACATAGCTCCCATCCGCTTCCGTCACGACCGTGTTGACATACGCGGCGTTGGTGATAAGCACCTGGGCGCCAGCGATGGGGTTCAGCGATTCGGCATCGCGCACGCTGCCGGCAATGTAGCCCGCGTTGGTCACCTCGCCGTAGACTTCCATGCCGAGGTCCACGCCCAAGGCATTCCATGCCGTGGGCACACCCGTCTGGCACGCGCTGTTGCCGCGCACGGCGTCGGATGTGTCAAGCAGCGACCAGCGCGTGTCGTTCTGTACCTCGTGCTGCAACGAGAGCCAGATCGTCTGGCCGGCCTGCACGAGCAGTTGTGTACTCAAGTCAATGTGATATTTGTAATCCAGGAAGCCAAGGCCGTCTTCGCCAATCAATTCTTCGCACGCATAGCCCGGCACATACTGCTGATGCAGCAAGGTTCCAGGATTGGTGACAGCGTTGGCATAGATGCGCAGCCAGAAGCCCTGTTCGAGATTCTGCCGCCCGGCATTCCAGTACAAACCGCCCATGCGCACGGACGTGACATAGGCATCATACGGCAGGGTGAGATCATCTGCGGTTTCCCAGTAGGCGGGGGGCGACAATGTTTGGTCGCTGAACGAACTCGGGGCGGCCGCCCAGTCGAGCGCGATGGTCTGGTTGCGCAGCAGGGCGCCGTGCGGGGGCAGCATGGCCACATTGACCACACCACACGCATTCGTGTCAAAGCCGCCGCTGCTGCTGTTCAGATCGCCATACACCCATGCCGCGGTGCCGCGGCGGAAGCGGTAGCAGTAGTGGAGCGCGCCCGCGATGGTGATCTGCGGCGCGGCGGTGTACAGATCGTAATCGCCGCCCGGGCCGCCCGAACCAAGGTAGGTGGCTGGGAACCACGTCCAGTTGGCGTCATTGGGCTGCGTGCCTTGGGGGCCGAAGCCGAGCTGTGCCGTCGTCAGCGGCGCTGGGCCGTTCGTCCCTGTTTCGCCCGCCGCATACATCCCGCCGGTAATCGCCAGCGTGGTGCCATAGCTTGTCATCGCCGGATGCGCCGCCGGGCCCATCAGCCGCGCATCATCTACGCCTGTCTTTATGGCATTAATACACACGCCTGAAATCAATTGCCACGGGTTCGTACTGATGTAGGGGAACGCCAGATAAACCGGTACATTGGTTCTGTAGGGCATCACATCGAGTTCATTAAGATGCCAGCGGCCCGGATCGTAGGCGATATCACCCAGCCAGACCTTGTGACCTAGTGCCGGGTTGCGGTTGCCAGTAACAAGGTAGACACCTTCAGAATAGAGCAAATCTTCGGCAATGCCAAACCAGAACGACAGCGTCATCCGTTCAGCCCACGGAGCATGAAGGTCAATGGCAGGCGAGACGAGCCAGTTGGTGCCGCCCGTCTCCTGGTCATGCGCAGCGGCCTCGTAGAAGCTATTCCAGTACCAGCCGCCGTTCACGCCGCCTTCGAAGTAATTCGCCCAACTACCCATGCCTGCCTCGAACCACTCGCAGATGGGCCGGGTGGTCCACGTACACGTGGTCACCAGCAGCGCTGTGTTGGTGAACTGATTGTCCGCCGTGACGGCCCGCACGAGCGTGGTGCACACTTGGCTCGCTATGGCGTCAGTGGGCACCTGCACCTGCACGGTGAAATTGGTGCTGCCGTTGTTGGTAAGCACGCCGGTGGCGGCGGGGCCGTTGGCGGGCCACACGCTGGCATAGGTTAAATTGACATCGGTGCTCCCGCCCGTCAGATTGAGCAAATTGAGCGGATAGGTAACGCTGGTGCCCGGCGCGCCCGCGCTGGATTGCAGCGCGGGCGACAGGTAGACGTTCGGCACGGCGCCAACAATCTGCACGGCGTCCAAGTAGCAGTTGTTGCCATAGGCAGAGAGGAAGTTGAAGCGCACTTGGGCGCGCGGGTGGCCGAGCGCCGCAGCCGGCAGGCGCACACGCTGCGGCTTCCAGCCTGTCTCGGGCGCAGGCCGGGTAAATGTCTGCACCGACGTCCAGTGCGTGCCGTTGCTCGACCACTGCACCGTCACACTGTCATAATCGCTGGTATACCCGGGATCTTGATGCCAGGCGAAATCCACGAAGACCGCCACCAAGCCGCCTTGCGTGGAGAAACGCGGCGACGTCAAGAGCGCCCGGGTGCCCGCCGAGGCAAAATATGAATTAAACACGACAAAGTGTGTGCCTTCATACGGCGTGGCAGTGGGACTTGAAGACGTCGTCACCATGTACAGCCGCGTGCTGTTGGAAATGCTCCAGCCATTCGGAACGGCGGTGCTGTTGAATCCTTCGACGATGGGCAAAACGAAATCGGTCGTCGCGTCCGCTGTGACGCCATCAGAGTACTGTGTCACACTTCCCACTGACCAAGCTTTGAAGTAATAGCGCGTGGCTGGTTGCAAGCCGCTGAGCGGCAACGTCACGTCCGTGCCGTGATACAGCACGCCGCCGCCGCCCGGCAGCGTGTCCCCCACGCTGTACGCTACGCCGTTGGACGGTGTGCCAATTGCTGCCGTGGTGTTGCTGGCGATCAGCACCGGGCTGCCGATGGTGTTGGTCTGCCAGCTCAAAACGACGTTCGTTGCCCCGGTCGCGATGGCGGTGAACGTTAGTGGCGGGTCGACTTCGCCCGGCGCCGTGCCTTTTATTTGTACCGCATCCAAATAGCAGTTGTTGCCGTACTCCGAGACAAACTCAAAGCGCACATACAGCGCCGGCTGGTTGGTGGCGCCGCCGGGCAGCGCACAGGTTTGGATCGTCCAGTTGGTCATGCCAGCCACATAGCGCACATACGTGCCCGCCGTCGTCCATGCCGTCCCATTCAGCGACCATTGCACCAGCACACGGTCTTGATATGATGAATATCCCGGATCGCGATGCCAGGCAAAGACCACCAAGGCGTTGGTTTTGCCTAGTGTCGACACGGCCGGGGCCGTCAGCAGCGAGCGCGTGCCAGCGGTAGCGTTATATGAATTAAATTTGACAAAGTGTGTGCCCTCGTAGGGTGACGCCGTGGGAGACGTGCTTGACGTGACAAACGACAGCCATGTGGGATTCGAGACCGTCCAGCCCGCCGGCACGCTGCCTTGGTTAAAGCCCTCGAACAAGAGGACCGCGGCGAATGAGGTGTGGCACAATGCCATGACAACGACATTAAGAACGGCGCAACGCAGTGTTTTCATCATTCCCATCCGTGATGATGTGTGACGCCACACCGCGCGGTGCAAGAGCCCCCGGCAGTGTGGCAAGAATGTCCCGACCATGCCTGTACAATTTACTTGACGGCTCTATTATACCACAAACGCACCCAAAACGCAAATCGCGTAGATCCGGCGACTAGAGAGGGCCGCCGTCCTCGGCGGCCTTATGCGCGCAGGGCATGTGGGCAACGAGGCCGTTGCCCCTCCCATGATTGGTATGGAAATTAATACGAAGGGACGCTGGCCTCGGCGGCCTGAGGTGCACGGGGTAAAAGGGCAGCGAGGCCGCTGCCCCTCCACGCTTATGTTGCTAGTCGCCGGATCTAGGAATCGCGTTACGATGGACAAGAAACTGCAAAAATGTTATACTATGCCACAATGGCGACAGAGTGATATTGAATGGAGCACGACAGAATATGAATACACGCAGATCAGTGATACTGGCGGGCGCTGGAGTACTGGCGTTGGGATGCCTGTTGCGCGGCGTGCATGTGTATGCGCAGGATGCCCCGGATGGAGAGCAAAAGCAAGCCAACCCCGTCATGGAAGCCCAGTCCATGATGGAACGCGGCCAGCAGTTGATCCGCGAAGGTGAAGAGCGCCTGCAGCAATGGCTGGCCGCCGTGCGCGAACAACAGCTTGAGCTCGAACGCCAGGCGCGGACGTTGATGAGCGAAGGCAGCGCGCTGCTCGAGGCCGGGCGCGCCTCCGTGGCCAAAGGCCAGGCCACTATCTTGGAATGGAAACGCAAACTTGATCAGGACCTCCAACGCATCGCCGAGCGCCGCTCCCGCGCCGAACAGGATGCCGCCCTGGCCATCCAGCGCGGCGAAGAACTCATCAAACAAGGCCAGCAGATTATCGCCAGCGCGCAGGAAGCAAAAAACACTGAACTTGCCAAGCTGAAAAAGGAAGAAGACAGCGTTGTTGAAAACGCCACCATCATGATGAATGTCGGCCAGACCATGGTGGAGACGGGCAAAGCCAACATGGACTTGGGCAATACGAAGATGCAGCAAGGGACTGCGCTGCTCGAGCGCTGGCAGCAGAAGATGGTGCAGGAAACGGCCGTGCTGGGCGAAAAAACTAGCGAAATTCTGCGGCAAACCGGCACAGCAACGGCTGCACCTGCCTCCGCCCCGCGCGCGCCGGCGCCGCCATCCCCATCCTCCACGTCCCCGCCCCGTTGATCCGCCGCGCCCCCTAGCGCGGGATGATGATCACCTGCCCCTGCCGCAACGTGTCCGGTGTCGTCAACATCGAACGGTTGCGTATGTATATCCGCATCCATTGCTGGCGGTCGCCATAATAGCGCAGTGCCAGACCTGACAACGTGTCGCCGGGCTGCACGACATGTTCGATATCGCCGCTGGCGGTCGCGGTGATGGCTGCCTCGTCTGCTTTGACGCGCGGAATGATATTGGAGCCCGTCAAATCATCCAGGGCCTGCTGCAATTGCGCACGCAAGGCCATTTCGCGCACAAATCGTTCCTGCAATTCCGCATAGCGTTGTTCAAGGTGCAGTACCAAGGCCGTTTGCCGCCGTAATAAATCCTCGTTGGCCAGCGCGCGCTGTTGTGCTTGCTGAAAATCTGCGCTGTCCCGCGCCTGCACGGGCGGCGCCGCCGTGGCCAGCGCCGCCGGGCCGGCTGGCAGGTCCATAGTGCCTCGTGGCTGCAACACGCGCAGCTTTTCTTCCAGCATGGTAATTTTTTCCCGCGCCAGCAACAACTCCATTTCCAGCGTGTCCCGCTGCCGCTCATCTTCATTCTTCGTCACCACGACATCCGTTGTTGACGGCGCCCCCCCGTAACGGGCGTGGTGAAACTGCTGCCGGCTGCGTTCCAGCGCCTCAAGTTCCGCAGCATACAACAAGCGCGTAGCCACACGCACCGCAAACTCGGAGGTGGCTGCTTCCCGATACGCCATCAACACCGCCACCGCATTGCTGCGGTCGTTCAGATGATCCTCGTACAGAAACGCCATGTGCAGATAGGCAAGATCATTCCCGGGATCACTGTCAAGCGCGCGCTGAAATGCAGCGAGAGCAGCCCGATAGTGGCCCGCCCGCACATGCATGACGCCTTTTTCAATGTACTCCTGCGCGGCAGGCTCGGTGCGGCTGCACCCCGCCAGCACCGCGGCTAGCACAATGGCCGCCGCGCCACGCATCATTTCCCCGCACGCTCTGCTGTGCCCGTTCCACTTCATGCCTCACTATAGTATCACACTTGCCTCCGCCATGCAAGTATCTTCTTAATCCTACATCCGGCGACTGAGGAGGGCCGCCGGCCCCGGCGGCCTGTTGCGCGCGCGGCATAAGGGCAGCGAGGCCGCTGCACCTCCAGTCCTATGTCACTAGTCACTGTATCCAGGTTAAGCATAGGTCGCAGGGAGGCGTTACTATGTCCGAATTACCATTTTCAATTTTGAGGGGAAAACCACGAAGACACAAAGACACGAAGGGGATTGCAGCAATGACAATTTCATCTTTCTGGTCTTGGTGCATTTGTGGATTTGTCCGACATAATGACCAATGACGATGCCAAACAGGGCATGAAAACAGGGCTGGAGTTGTCTCTCGTCCTTGCCCCGTACGTCCAGTGGGGCGCTAAAAAAAGGATGCGGGTTTTTGGCCCGCATCCTCTTTGGGGTTACTAACCGTACGTAAGGAACGGCTACTTGGCCGCCGCTGTCGTCACAGGGTGGCCAGCGGCCGTCCAGCCTGCAATGCCGTGCGGATACTTGTGCACGTTGGTATAGCCCAGTTTCACCAGCCGCTTGGCAAGATTGGCGCTGGCCGGGCACTTCTCATTGCTGCAGTAGGCCACCACCTTCGCATTTTTATCCGGCAACACCTGCGCAATCGTTTCATCACGTGCATCAGCTGACAGGCTGACAACGCCAGGGATGCGCCGGCCGTCATCATACTTGCCGCTGCGCGCGTCAACAATCACCACCGCTTCGCCTGAGGCAATCAACGCCTTCAAACCTTCGGTGTCAATCGTTGAGAACGTGTGCTGGGCAGCTTGTGTGCCGGGGCAGGAGGCGTCGCAGTGGCAATTGTTACCGCACTTCTTGGCGCATTCCTCCGCCGTTGTGCTGCCGCACGTGCCGCTCTGGGTGTAAGCTTCCTTACTGCTGCAGGACGAGGCGTCCTTCGTGCTGCACGCGCCGCCTGCGTAGATGAACGCCGCCGAGGCGAGAATGGCCGCCGCGGTGGCGAGACTATATGTGATGGGTGTCTTCATTCGCTTTCCTTTTTCATTGGTTACACGCTACAAACATAACAATCAGTGTAGGTGAAGCAAAGGGTGTGCCATATTGTGGTACTTTAAATCCACAATTATCCACATGCGCTGTGCCTTGGCGTAACTAGCTGCCAATTGGTGCATTACAAATATGCTTACCTCAGGCCACTGTGTGACAACCAGCGGTATGTGTAGGTGAAGTGTGCATCTTCTGCCCGTGGTGTGTCAAAATGCTGTGCACAAAGTGTGCAGAGATGTGCGGTGCCGCGGCAGGGAGATGCCGGGCAAACTGAAGTATGGCGGCCTCTGCTGTGATCGTGCCGCACACAACATCAGATGCCTGCCGGCGGGTGATTCTTTTTTATCACTTATTTTGCTATACTATCGTGTATGAGCATGCTTGAATCACTCCGCGCATGGTTCGCCACACCCAGCGGCGATATTTCGTACCGCCTGTACGTGCTGTTATTTGTCACGGCAAGCGGCATGACGTATGGGTTGACGCGGCTGATGATCTGGCTGGCACCGCGTATCGGCGCCGTAGACCACCCCAGCGCGCGGCGCATCCATCAGCGCCCTGTGCCGAAGCTGGGCGGGCTCGCCCTGTTTGTAGCCATCGGCCTGAGCCTTGCGCTGGGCGCGTGCCTGCATCCGCACGTCGCGCGCGTGGTGCTGACACCCCAATCGCTGGCGATTTTTGCCGGCATGGTGGTCATGCTCGGCCTCGGGATTTATGACGACGTCTTCGGCGTATCGTGGATGTGGAAATTTGCCTTTCAGATTGTCGCGGCCTGCATCGTGATCCGCCACGGCATGGTGATCATGAAGCTCACCAACCCGCTCGGGTTGCAGGCTATTCAGCTGAATCCGATGGTGGCCTTCATCTTCACGCTGATGTGGCTGATCGGCATTACCAACGCCGTGAACCTGTCGGATGGTTTGGATGGCTTGGCGACGGGCATTATTTTGATTGTTTCAGGCGTGACATTTGCCAATTCCGTGCATCTGATGCTGACGCGGCCAGAGCAAACCGAAGCGTATTTTGTATTTCCCGCCGTGACGAGTATCTGCGTGGCGGCGGCGGCGCTGGCATTCTTGCGCTTCAATTTCTACCCGGCGCGGATTTTCCTCGGCGATGCCGGCAGTCTTTTTCTCGGCTTCTGGCTGGCCTGCACGGCGGTGCGCAGCTCCCAAATCAGCACTACAACCGTCGCGCTGGTCGTGCCCGTGATTGCGCTGGGCCTGCCGATTCTCGACACCGTGCTTGCTTTTCTGCGCCGCACGGCGCGGCGCCGCAATCCCTTTCAAGCCGATTTGGAACACATTCATCACAAAATGATGGAGAGCGGTTTGTCGCACCCGGAAACGGTGCTGGTGTTGTACGGCTTTTGCCTCTTGCTGGGCATTGCGGCGCTGGTTGTCGCGTTCAAGAAGCATCAGTATGCTGCGCTGATATTGTTTGTCTTGACCGTCATTGTGCTGATCGGTTTCCGCAAGTTTGGCGTGCTGGACATTACCCGCTTGTGGGGCACGCGCGGCGGCTCGGATGCCGGAAAAGACGCGCCCACACGCCGCGCGCGCGGCGGCAAGGAGCAGGCATGAACACAGGCACGGCCGCGCTGGCGCAGCTGCTCAAAACCTATCTGCGCCAGGAACTGGCTGATGGAACGTATGACCGCATCGTCATTACGCGCCTGCCACCCGCGCCTGCGCGCGCCGTGAAGGCTACGCCGACGGCCGCGCCGGCGCCGCCAGCCCCCGCACAGCTCGCCGCTGCCCCGCCGCCCCGCCCCGCCGCACCACCGCAGCCATCTGTGGCAGCCGATGGGTTGCTGCATGACGATACGCCCCGTTTCGTACCGCCTGCGGGCGACCGCGCCGCGCAATTGCAGGCCTTGCGCTGCTTCATTGGCGATTGCCAGCGCTGCCCCGCCTTAGTCCGCAACCGCACCACAATCGTCTTCGGCTGCGGCAACCCGCACGCCGGGATCATGTTCGTCGGCGAAGCGCCCGGCGCGGATGAAGATGTGCAGGGCCTTCCCTTTGTCGGCCGCGCCGGCCAGCTCTTGACCAACATTATTGAGAAAGGCATGCACCTGCGGCGCGATGACGTGTACATCGCCAATATCCTGAAGTGCCGCCCGCCCAACAACCGCGAACCGCAACCACACGAAGTTGCCAACTGCACGCCGTTCTTGCATGAGCAATTGGCGATCGTCAAGCCGCGCGTGATTGTGGCACTGGGCACCTACGCGGCGCATTATCTCACCGGCTCGGCCACGCCGATCAGCAAGCTGCGCGGCACCTTCCATCAGTACCGCGGCATACCTGTCATGCCCACCTTTCATCCGGCGTATCTGCTGCGCAACTACTCGCCCGAGAACCGCCGCATGGTCTGGGACGACATGAAAAAGGTGTTGGAGTATGTGCGCGGCTAGCGCGCACGCCGGCGCATCAGCAGAGCCGCCCAGCTGCGCGCGTGTGCGCGTCGTGTTCGAAACCCGGCTCAGCCAATCCTACGATTACACCGTCCCGCCGGAATATGCCGCGCGCATCCGGCCCGGCACGCGCGTGGCCGCGCCACTTGGCCGCTCCGAGCGCATCGGCTATGTCATTGAGTGCGATCCGCCGCTGAATCCCAGCTTGAAGTACCGGCCGCTCGTCCGCCTGCTCGATGCAGACGCCGTGGTCACGCCTGAATTGTTTCAACTGGCACAGTTTGTAGCGCGCTACTATCATTGCTCGCTAGGCGCGGCGCTGCGCTGCTGCATGCCGGCCGCCGTGCGCAAACGCAGCGACAGCGCCGTGATGGTGCATGTCGTGCGGCCGCTGTGTACGGCAGATGAGTTGCGCGCTCATGCACGGGCCGTGCAGACGCGCGCGCCGCGCATGGCCGAGGTGATGCGCCTGCTCGCCATGCAGGCACCAGATCAACCGTACCGGCTGAGCGAGCTCGTCGCCCGTGCGCAGACCAGCGTGAAAACCATTCGCACACTTGAGTCCCAGGGCTGGCTGGCCATCGCCCTCGAAAAGCAGCGCCCGCCCCGCGATGATGGCTGGATTCCGTCCGCGGCGCCCGCGCTCACCCGCGCGCAACACACCGCCGTAGACGCCATTCTCGCCGCGCGCGACACCTTCCGCGTATTTGTGCTGCAGGGCGTCACGGGCAGCGGCAAAACCGAAGTGTATTTACGCGTCATCGGCGATGCTCTGCAGCGCGGGCGCGGCGCCATTGTGCTAGTGCCCGAAATCGCCTTGACGCCGCAAACCGTCGAGCGCTTCCGTTCGCGTTTCGGCGCGCGCGTCGCCGTCCTGCACAGCAATCTCTCCGATCACGAACGTCTGCAACAATGGTGGAGCATCCGCGATGGCCATGCCCGCATCGTCGTTGGCGCGCGCTCCGCGCTGTTTGCGCCCGTCCACCGCCCGGGCGTGATTGTCGTGGATGAAGAACACGAACGCACCTACAAACAAGCCGACGAAGTGCCGCGCTACCATGCGCGCGACCTCGCCGTCATGCGCGGCCGCCTGCATGGCTGCCCGGTCATTCTTGGCAGCGCCACTCCTTCGCTCGAAAGCATCTATAACGTCCAGCGCAAAAAATATCATCTGTTGGAGCTGCCTGAACGCGTCGCCGGCTACGCCCTGCCTGCCATCCGTCTGGTGGACACGCGTAAAGAAATCCGTGTCGCCCCGCACCTGGGTATTATTTCCCGCCCATTGCGCGAGGCGTTGCAGACGTGTTTGGCCAACCAGGAACAAGCCGTCCTGTTTCTCAACCGCCGCGGCTTCTCTCCCGTCCTGATGTGCCACACATGCGGCTATGTGCGCCACTGCGCGCACTGCGCCGTCTCGCTCAGCTATCACACCTCACAGCAGCTGATCTGCCACGTCTGCGGCCATGCCGAGCCCTACACGCCGCCCTATCCATGCCCGGAATGCCGCGCCACACTGTGCCTGGCCGGCTGTGGCACGCAGCGCGTCGAAAAACACCTCGCCTATCTCTTCCCCCGCGCGCGCATCGCCCGCATGGACCGCGACACGACCCAGCGCCGCGGCAGCCACGAACGCATCCTCGGCGCGTTCGGCACCGGCCAGGTTGACATCCTGCTCGGCACGCAGATGATTGCCAAAGGGCTCGACTTCCCCAACGTCACCGTCGTAGGCGTCATCAATGCCGACATTGCCCTGCACGCCCCCGATTTCCGCGCCACCGAAACGGCCTGGCAGCTCATCACCCAAGTGGCCGGCCGCGCCGGCCGCGGCAGCAAGCCCGGTACCGTTATCATTCAATCCGCACAGCCCGATCATCCCGCCATCGTCTGCGCCATCAACGGCGCCTGGCGCGATTTCGCCCGCCAGGAGCTCAAGCAGCGCCGCGAACTCTCCTATCCGCCCTTCACCCATCTCATCAACCTCCTTATCAAGGGCCGCGACCACGAAAAAGTCGTCACCGCCGCTTCAGAACTCATGATCGAACTGGAATACCTGCGCCAACGCACCAGCCCCAGCCTGCATGGCTGTATTCAGGCGCTCGGCCCCGCGCCGGCTCCGTTGGCCTTAGCACACGGGTTGCACCGCTGGCAGATCACCCTTAAATCTTCGTCCGTACTCGCGACCCTCGAACATCTCGTCACACCGCTCCTGCGCGCCAAAATTTACCGCGGCGTCGAACTGATCGTTGACGTTGATCCGTAGCAGCATTACCGCAGAATGCAATACAGCGTGCGCGGCGGCAGCGCCATGCGCGCCATGCCATTGGTCACGCTCAGCGGCTGGGTCGCCACGGCCATCCCATTCGCATCCAACACCACTGCTTCTGTCAGACTGGCATTGGCAATGCTGAGCTGGCCGGTGGCAGCGACCACTTGCCACGGCGCACGCCCAAAATCACTGATACTAAATCCGGCCATCGTTTTGCCATCATCCGTTTTAATCGTGGCAGGATGCACTTCCCAGCCCGTCGGCCGCGCCTGCGTGCCGATCTGCACCAGAATATTTCGCGACGTTCTCAACGGCTGATCGTCCAGCGCGACGGCCAGCACGGTCGCATATTCATTCTGGCACGCCAGGCGCACGTCGGCCAGCTGAATCACACCTGCGCGCCGCAAAAAACCGCTCGCGCCCTGCGCTTTCGGCGCATTCACAACGCACACGCCATTGCTCACGTCCATGCTGATCTCGCCCGTATTACTGCGCACAATCTTGCGCTTCGCATCAATGTAGGGCGCGAGCGGCGTGATCACACTGTTCGTGGGATGGCCGCCATACACGACTTCCACCGGCCCAATCAAAAACGCCAGCGGTGACACGCGCTGCGGCGCCGTCGTCTTCTTCGCCCGGTCGCCCGTGTCACGGTTGGGATCATACGCGCCTTCTTCACTCATCAGCGGTGGTACACGGCGCCAAATAGCCAGCGGCGGCCGTTCTTCAACAACAACCGGCGCGCCGCGCTGCAGATAGCCCTTCCGAAACATCAACGCCGCCGCAGGAAACTGCCCCAGCAACATGGGCGTCGCGCACACCCACTTGCCAATCGCCGCTACAACCCCATTGGCCGATTCCGGCTGCTGCCATTCCGTGCGCCCGGTCGAAAACCAATACAACCCGTCTACACCTGTCAAAGACTGATACGCCGCAACAGCAAACGGCCCCTCTGATTGATAGCCCAGCGGCGGCACCCACGAACTTTCCGTCACCAGCATCGGATACCCGCGCACCTGCTTGATATTCACAGGCAATTCAAGCGGTTGCAGAAATACCGATTGTTCCGTAAATACATCGCCCGTGCTGATTGCCCAGCCGCGCATCGCGCCTTGATGCACACCACCATTATAGTAGCGGTTGACGGCCAGCACTTCATTCGCCGTGTAGGACCAGCGTTCCGCATCGTTCAAATAATAGGTGTCCGCCGTGCGCCAATTGCCCGCATTGATCAACTGCTTGCAGCCCACTTCTTCGCGCAGATAGCGCGCCATCTCTGCATTAAAGCGGTACATCATCTCGGCAAGAAATTGAATTTGATCTGCGACGCGCACGGCCCTGCCCCCGCTTTGCGGCTGCGTCAGCAACCACGTGCTGTACAAGCCGAGTTGCTCCTGCGCCGCATCATCGCCCGGCGCATCTTCCCCGCGCCACACCGTGCGCGCCGTGGTAACGTTACCATATTTGTTCGTCACCCAGGCGTAGAACATTCCGCGCAGCTTCTTTTTCTGCGCCTCGCTGATACGGTCAAATGTCCAGAAGAGCAGACTGTCCTCGTTCTGCAACTGAATCCCCGCCACCGCCGGGGCGTGCGCCAGGGGGATGCCGGTATAGATGTTGGTCTCGGCAAACAATGCGCGCATCCACGCCTTGTAGCCTGCCTGCAATGTTGGTTCAAAGAACAACAACGCCTGCGCGCCGCCGTCCGTTACACCGGGGATTTTCCACGCAGGTTGAATTGTGCAGTTGTTCGCCCAATAAGGAGAAATAGTGGTATAAATCCCCTGTTTCTTCATTTCTGCCACCAGCTGCCAACAGCTGTCGCGCTGGCTCGTGTCAACGTCCGTCAGGCGCGAGGCGGGCGACTTGGGTTGCAGAAAGCCATGAAAGCGCACCATGTTGACCCCGCGCTTGGCCAGGAAGCGCGCATGGCGCGGCAGATTCTCGCGGCTGTTGTTTTGCACCGTGGTATTGATCGCCCAAAAGCGCACCGGCTGGCCGTCGCCGCGCACAAAATCGCCTTCGGCAGAAACACGAATGAAACCAGTTTCGCCTGCCACCGCTTCGTTGAGCCCGCGCAAATCTAACAACGCATTGGAGCTAAAGGTATCGCGCGGCGGATCAAACGGCCACCGCGTGCTGTCTGCGTATGCGCTGCACCACGCCAGCATAATCGTGATCAGTGCGACCATCACACATGGCCACGCAGTCCGCGATACTGTCACTCTTAATCTCATACGTTACCGTGCCGGTGTTTCTGTTACCACGATACGCGGCGGGCATCTGGGTGCGCAGGCGCCGCAATTGACACAAGCAGGAGTGTTGTTCTTTTTCGCCATCCAGCCACCCATGGCGCCGCAGCCGAGCGCGGAAATCTGTAATCCTGCCGTGCCAAACGGGCAGTACTGCATAAAGCCCTTCCATTGGTGAAACATGTCTGTTCAGTGCCGCTAGTGTAGCGTATCCAGCCAGCAGCGTCAAGTGCACCGGCAGCCTGGACACAGCGACTAGTGACATAGAATTGGAGGGGCAACGGCCTCGTTGCCCTTTTCCCCGCGCGCACACGGCCGCCGGGGCCGGCGGCCCTCCAAAAATGGAGGGGCAACGGCCTCGTTGCCCTCATGCTCCGCGCGCACACGGCCGCCGGGGCCGGCGGCCCTCTCTAGCTGCCAGATCTACGCGCGTACACGTGTTGACTTCCCGCACTCATGTGCGTATAATTTGAAGGCAAATAACCCGGATAGGATGTACGGTTCGTCATCAGGAAGACCAATGCCGCACATATATGACAACATCGAAACCGCGCTCCTGCCCGCGCTGCGTGAGACGCGGAGCCGCTCCTATCGCGCCGATTTCTGCGTTGGCTATTTCAATCTGCGCGGCTGGAAAGAGATGGCCGATGCCATGGATCACTTTGCCGGCGGAGCTGACGGTTGTTGCAGGCTGCTGGTCGGCATGACAAGCCGCCCGGACGAAGAACTGCGCGCAGCCTACAACCCCCTCACTTCCCGCGGCGATCTGACCAATGAAGCCGCCAACCGCCTTAAGAAAAAAGCCGCTGCGCACTTCCGCGATCAATTGATGTATGGCACCCCGTCGAACGCCGACGAACACGCCCTGCGGCACCTTGCCACGCAACTGAAGGCGGGCAAGGTCGTCGTCAAAATCTTTCTGAGGTATCCGCTGCATGCCAAACTCTATATCCTCCATCGCAACGATTTTGACAGCCCGCTCGTGGCATACCTCGGCAGCAGCAACCTGACCTTCGCCGGTTTGTGTAACCAGGGTGAATTGAATATTGATGTTAAGGATGAAGATGCCTGCCGCAAACTTGCCGCGTGGTTTGATGACCGCTGGAACGACCACTGGTGCCTTGATATTACCAACGATCTGATCGCCATCATTGAAGAAAGCTGGGCGCGCGAACAGCCGCTCCCGCCCTATCTCATCTACCTCAAGATGGCCTATCATCTTTCGCGCGATGCGCGCGCCGGGCTGAGCGAATACAGCCTGCCAGCCGCATTTGAGGAGCGCCTGTTTGACTTCCAAAAAGCTGCCGTCAAAATCGCCGCCCACCACCTTGACACACGCGGCGGGGTCGTGATCGGCGACGTGGTGGGCCTCGGCAAAACGCTCATGGCCACCGCCGTGGCGCACATGTTTGAAGACGAGCACGGCTTCGAAACACTCATCATCTGCCCCAAGAATCTCGTGTCCATGTGGAACGACTACCGTATGCAGTATGGTCTGCGCGCCACGGTTATGTCGTTGACCGAGGTGATACAGAAGCTGCCCAACATTCCGCGCCACCGCCTGCTGCTGCTGGATGAAAGCCACAATCTGCGCAATTGCGAGGGCCGCCGCTATAAAGTCATCGCAGACTATGTGGCCCGCAACAGCAGCAAGTGTATTCTGCTTTCCGCCACGCCCTACAACAAAAGTTATTTGGACTTGTACAGCCAACTGCGCCTGTTTGTGCCGCTCGACAAGGATCTTGGCGTGCGCCCCGAGCGCTTGTTGCGCGAAATCGGCGAGACCGAATTCATCCGCCGGCATCAATGCCAGCCGCGCACCCTCGCCGCGTTCGCCAAAAGCCCCTATGCCGACGACTGGCGCGAGCTGATGCGGCTCTACATGGTCCGCCGCACACGTTCGTTTATCCAGCAGAACTATGCCGAGGTTGACCCGGCCACCAACCGGCGCTATCTCACCTTCAGCGACGGCTCGCGTTCTTACTTCCCCACACGCGTCCCGCGCACGCTCACTTTCCGCATCCGCGACAATGATCCTGATGATCCCTACGCCCGCCTGTACGCTGATGACGTCGTCGAAACCATTCGCTCGCTGAGCCTGCCGCGCTATGGCCTGGGCAACTACATTGACGATGCACGCAGCGGCGCCGCCACGGATGCCGAGAAAATCATCTTGCAGAACCTGTCACGTGCGGGACGCCGTTTGATGGGCTTCTGCCGCACCAACCTGTTCAAACGCCTCGAAAGCTCCGGCCATGCCTTTGTGCTGTCGGTGCAGCGGCACATTCTGCGCAATTTTGTCTACCTGCATGCGATCAACCATAACCAGCCGCTTCCGATCGGATCGCTTGACGCGATGGTTGCCGACAATGGCAATGCCGACGACGACCTTGAAATCGCGCTCTTTGAGCAGTCTGATGATGGCCGGCAGGAGGCGCATGACAATGGAGATTTGCTGACAAAGAAAGACTTCGCCGCCCGCGCCGCCAAGCTCTACCGCACGTATTCTTCCGCCAGGAAAAACCTCTTCGACTGGATTCGCCCGGGCTTCTTCACCGCCGATCTCGCCGCTGACCTCGAGCAGGGCACGGAACTGATGCTCTCCGTCCTTGCCAAATGTCCCCGCTGGAATCCTGCCCAGGACGAGAAGCTCAAGGCCCTCATCAAACTCCTTGCGAAGAAGCACGCCAATCAGAAGGTGATCGTCTTCAGCCAATTTGCCGACACTGTGGAATACCTGGCCGGCCAACTGCACGCTGCCGGTATTGATCGCATTGCGGGCGTCACCGGCGCGTGTGATGATCCGGCAAAACTCGCCTGGCGCTTCAGCCCCGTCAGCAACAACAAGCGCAACGTGGTCTCCGCGGAGCAAGAACTGCGCGTCCTAGTTGCAACCGACGTGCTCAGTGAAGGCCAGAATCTGCAAGACTGCCACATTGTCGTCAACTTCGATCTGCCGTGGGCCATCATCCGCCTGATCCAGCGTGCCGGCCGCGTCGATCGTATCGGCCAGCTGGCCGAAGAAATTTACTGTTACTCGTTTCTGCCCGCCGAAGGCGTCGAGCGCCTCATCCGCTTGCGCGCGCGCGTGTGCCAGCGCCTGCTTGAAAACGCGGAAGTGGTCGGCACTGACGAAGCCTTCTTTGACGATCAGCCCGATCCGCAGGTCATCCGTGATCTCTTTACTGAAAAAGCCGGCATCCTCGACGGCGATGAAGACAATGAAATTGATCTGGTCTCGTATGCCTACCAAATTTGGAAAAACGCCACCGACCGCGATCCCGCTCTGCGCAACGCCGTTGAAAACCTTCCCAACGTCGTCCACGCCACGCGCATTCAACAACCCACTCCGCGCCAGCCCGCAGGCGTGCTCGTCTATGTCCGCACCGCGGAAGACAACGACGCCCTGGCATGGCTCGATGCCAACGGCAACATCGTCACAGAGTCGTACCTCGCCATTTTAAAGGCTGCCGCGTGCTCCCCAGATACCCCCGGCGCGCCCCATCATCCACGCCATCATGAGCTTGTCCGCCAAGCCGTCACCCTGCTCGCCGAGCAGGAGAAGAACACCGGCGGCCAGCTCGGCCGCCCCTCCGGCGCGCGCTTCAAAACCTATGAGCGCCTGCAACGCCATGCCCGCGATGTCAAAGGCACGCTCTTCGACACGAAAGAACTCGAACGCGCCATCCAGGACATCTACCGTTTTCCCCTGCAGCAAAGCGCCGCGGACATCCTCAACCGCCAGTTGCGCGCCGGCATTAGCGATCACGACCTCGCTCACATCGTGCTGACGTTGCGGGAAACCGGGCGCCTGTGCGTCGTGCATGAAGAGCACGCGGCGGCTGAGCCCGCCCTCATTTGTTCCCTCGGCTTGTTCGCCAAAACGTGATATGCCACACGACACGTCCACCATCCGCCGTTTGCTGAAACAATTCGAGTTCACCACGCTGTTCACGCAACAGCTTGGCTGGGACCATCACCGTGCAACTCTTGATCTCACCATCAACGGCGAGCAGTTCACCCTCGCCGCCGCCGCGCACAAGCGCGGCATGGTGGTATTTGTCTGCCCGGCCATCCCGCCGCATCACGTGCGCGCAAAAATTGACCAGCTGGTCACCAAAGCCGCCCACGAACACATCATCATCTTCCACGACCCGCTCCACACCACCCAGCTCTGGCAATGGACGCGCCGCGAGCCCGGCAAGCCCATCGTCCGCCGCGAACACCGCTTTCATCGCGGCCAGCCCGGTGATGCGCTGCTGCAGAAGCTCATGCACATTGCCTTCTCCCTTGATGAAGAAGACGATCTCACGATCGTTGACGCCAAGCGCCGCGCCCAGGCCGCCTTCGATCTCGACCGCGTCACCAAGCGCTTCTACGACCGCTTCAAAGACCAGCATGCCACGTTCCTCAGCTTCATCTCCGGCATCCCCGACAACGGCCTGCGCCGCTGGTATGCCTCCGTCATGCTCAACCGCCTCATGTTCATCTATTTCATCCAACGCAAAGGGTTCCTTGACGGCGATGTGCAGTATCTGCGCAACCACCTTGCCCGCTCCCGCGAACAGCTCGGCCATAACAAGTTCTATTCCTTCTACCGCCACTTCCTCCTGCGCCTCTTTCACGAAGGGCTCGGCAGCAAAAAGCGTTCTCCCGAGCTCGAACAGCTCCTCGGCCGCATCCCGTACCTCAACGGCGGCATCTTTGAGCAACACGTCATCGAAAAAACCTGCCCCGCCATCGCAATCCCCGACCAGGCCTTCGAGCAAGTATTTGATTATTTCGACCAGTACCAGTGGCATCTCGATGAACGCCCGCTGCGCGCCGACAACGAAATCAACCCCGCTGTCCTCGGCTACATCTTCGAAAAGTACATCAATCAAAAACAAATGGGCGCGTACTACACCAAAGAAGACATCACCGAGTACATCAGCAAAAACACCATCCTGCCCTTTTTGCTTGACGCCGTGCGCGCCAAATGCACCATCGCATTCGAAAACCCAGATGGCCACACCGTGTGGGACCTTCTGCGCAGCGACCCGGACCGCTACATCTACGACGCCGTGCGCCGCGGTGTAATTGCCGAAGACGGCAGGGTCATTCCCGAAGCCGCTCTGCCTGACTTTGTCCAGAAAGGCATGCACGACCCCACGGCGCGCATGTTCGACAAACGCTACAATCTCGGCCCGGCCGAAATCATCGCCGCCAACGGCCAGAACCTTGCCCTGCCGACGGAGACATGGCGCGAATACGTGGCCCGCCGCCAGCGCTGCCTTGAGCTGCGCGCCAAACTTGCCAACGGCGAGGTGCGCCACGTCAATGACCTGATCACCTACAATCTCAACATCCGCCAGTTTGTGCAGGACAGCATCGAGAACAGCGAAGGCCCGGAGCTCGTGCGCGCCTTCTGGCACGCGCTCGAAAACATGTCCGTGCTTGATCCCACATGCGGCTCGGGCGCCTTTCTCTTCGCCGCGCTCAGCATTCTCGAACCGCTCTACGAGGCCTGCCTCGACCGCATGGAGAGCCTGGTCGCCGAAAGTGACCAGGCAACTAGCAAGCGGGCGGCCACCCTGCGCGATGAGGACAGCCAGGAAGACCTCCTTATTGCCCATAGAACCTCACGCTACATCAAGTACCACGACTTCCGCGACATCCTCGCCCGCGTCGCAGAGCATCCCAGCCCGCGCTACTTCATTTTCAAAAGCATCATTCTCAACAACCTGTATGGCGTGGACATCATGGAGGAAGCGGTGGAGATTTGCCGCTTGCGTTTGTTCCTGAAGCTGGCCGCGCAAGTTGAACCCGACGCGCGCAACGACAATTTCGGCATCGAGCCGCTGCCCGACATTGACTTCAACATCAAGGCCGGCAACACGCTGGTGGGCTACGCGACGTATGAAGACGTGAAAAACGCCATCGGCAGCCGCTTGGATTTTGACAACACGATGGAGCGGATTCAGCAACAAGCCGAAGAAGCCGAGCGCATTTTCGCGCTGTTCAGAAAAATGCAAACCGAAGAGGGGATGGACCCGAAGCAGTTTGTGGAGGCCAAGCAGCAGTTACGCCAAGAGCTCGCTGTGCTGCAAGAGGAGTTGAACCGCTATCTGGCGCAAGACTACGGCATAGATGTAAAAAACAAGGACGCCTACGCCACGTGGCTGAAGACCCACCAGCCATTCCACTGGTTCATCGAATTCTACGGCATCATGAAAAAGGGCGGCTTCGACGTCATCATCGGCAATCCGCCGTATGTGGAATATGCTAGGAAGAGCAAACATTCACAGCTTGCTGTGAGTGATTTGTATAGAGTAAAAGGATACGTGACGCTTAACACAGGTAACTTATACGCTTTTACAATTGAGCGGACCGTATGCATACGTAATGCCGAAGGACGAACCGGGGTAATTGTCCCAGTCAGCATAGTTGGTAATGATACCTACCAGCCCCTACTTAAATTGATACTACGCCACGGGGTGTTTTGTAGCACATACTCAAACCGACCTGCAAAACTCTTTGAAGGAGTGGAGCAAAGATTAGCAATTTGCCTTATTCAGGCAAGTGCACAATCATTTACTTCTCATTATAAGCATTGGTACGTTGCAGAGCGTGACACGCTGTTTTTTGGCCTTGAGTATTGCGGATCACGTCCTCTTGCATCTCCCGTGAGATTGCCCAAGCTTGGGTCACCAGTAGCTGCACGCGTATTTGAGAAAATTCTTGGCGCTTCTATGACGATTGCAGACTTTTACGGCTCTTCTAATAGTGCTGTATTTGTGCATGATGGCCCTACATACTGGATTAGAGCATTACCATTTGAGCCAAACAAAAACGCAAAAAGTCAACGTTCGAACCATTATCGTCGCCTTCTCTTCTCTACGGGACGCAACGCGTTCAAAATTGCTGCAGTGCTTAATAGCTCGGTATTTTACTTTTTCTATAAGTCTATAAGCAACTGCCGCGATTTGGGAACTGGCGAGTTAAACACTTTTAGAATACCTGCCATGGATAGTGCCGCTTGTAAGGAGGTAGAGAATTTGGGGGAGAGATTAAAACACAGGCTAATTGCTGCGGCAAGAACAAGTAAGCGAGTATATGATTCTGGAATTGTTGTGTACGAGGAGTACTATCCACAAGATGCGAAGGATATTATAGACCAAATCGACCAAGTATTGGCCAAGCACTACGGGTTCACGGACGAGGAGCTGGACTATATCATCAACTACGACATCAAGTACCGCATGGGGAAGGAGGCGGAAAGCGAGGAGTAGTCAATATATGAATTTAGGATACGTGCTACGGAGGAGAGCGTATGAAGTGGATAGTGGTATGTGTCGCAGCAGCAACGAGTGTAGGGGCTGGCGCCGTCTCGGCAGATGAGGCAACCAACACAACGCCTTTGCACGTGCTGATGCAGCAGGTGAGCAAGCTGGCCAGCGCGGGCTTCCATGCCGAGGCGCGTGAGCTCCTCTTTGCCAAAACAAACGACCCTAGTATTGCCGCCATCGTGCCATCGCTTCTCGCGTTGCTCGATGCCCGCTCTCCATCAGCGCCTCACGCGCTTCCCCACCCCCGCACTGATAAAAAAGTTGCACTCGATGCCATTGAAGCAACCTTCGACGCAGGAGATTGGGGGCCTGCTGCCCAGGCTGCCTATGACTACTGGCACAACGAACACAGTGATTATGCAAAAGAGCTCTATTACCAGTACATTGGGCACATCGCCGGGCTTTCTGCCGTTACGAACATCATCTTCACGGACTGGAACATTGACGACAACAGCATTAAAGGCACGTGGATCAACAATGCCGATGCACCTATTGCGGTAATGAAGGTAGCGTTGCGTATGAAGTCGAATGGCGTGGTGATTGCCGAAAGCCATGACACTGTTGTGTACGAGCATAATCCGCTCAAGCAGCATCAACAGCTCGTGTGGACTGATTTCTTCACACCGCCACGCGCGTGGCAGGGGGAGATTGATGTGGCGATAACAAAACTCGTTTTGCTCGTGACAAACGTTGAGCCTGCAGCGCTGGCCGGCGCCACCAACTGTGTTTCAGACCCACTCCACGTAATTCCCTTGGATAATCGTGAACAGTCTTATCGTAATCAGTCTTATGCGAGTGTGGCCGATGTGCGTGCCTACGCACAAGCTATGCAAAAGCTGCATCGTGATTCAATCAGTGCCATGTTAATCAGCCAGAGTGTGGCGTACGTCTTCGCGCAGCTGCGTCAACTAGAACGCATCAGTAATCAATGGAATTCCCTGCGTAACACCGCTGCGACTGGCACCGCAGACAAGTCACACACCCACATCAAAACAACGGCGGTTGCTTTGTCAAAAGTGCATCATGAGTTAATGCAAGCCCAAGAGGGCATGCGTGCCCGCCATGTCTTTTATGATAACTCTTGGATGCCAATAGATGATGCACAGCGCAGGCTGGACACACTGCGTGCGCAGCGCACTCTGGAACGATTACGCGTGAGTTTTAATGCGGATATCAAACGGCTCCCGCCACAATTTGGTGGCGACCAATTTGACGATGTATATACAGCATTGGAAAAGCCAGCGCTTCACACGCGCGGTCGGCTGAGCTTTCTCGTTACACGGCCAACCAAATATACGTCAAACGATAACCAATTCCTTACCATGTATGTAACCCAAGAAAGCGAGACGATTGATTTAGAACGCCGCGGTAAGGTTTTGATATCGCGCACTTTGTTGCGCACATCGCAGTATCAAGGTCAGAACGCTTTTGGCGCAAAAGTTATGGTAACTAAGCGTGAATATGTCGATCGTTTTATCTCGGCTGACAATATTATTGAAAAGTTTCGCGAAATGAACAGGTCGGACTACTTTTTTACGTTCGGTTTTGGTCCTTTGCCTAAGCGTGCAATGCCAATTCAAGAGCGGCTCGGTATCCTAATTGTGTGTAAGGTGTTCGATGCCCGGACAGGATTCAGTTACACAAAACCCACGTTCGACGATCCGCGTGAAATAGTCGTTGACGAAAAGATAATTGATGCGACCATCCTCTATATCTGGCTATTCGACAAGCAGACTGGAGAAATTGTTTCCAAGCACCCTGTACGCATGTGATCACTGCGCTTGTCTGAGCAATGCGGCGGAGGGGGTCAGGCGTTAACATATAACAATGTGCGCATCGCCGCGCCGGCGGCCGCTGGGGCGGGCTTTCAATCGGCATTTGGTGTCGTTTGCAATCAACACAAAGCGTCGTTTGTACATCGAGCACTGTCGCTCCTGCTGCGGATGTGAGGTACGAAAAGTGAATGGAAAGTGCAGTTTTGGGCCCCTGAACGCCTGTAGCAGGCCGGATTTTTCTATTTACTTTCATACGCATTGTGCGATAGTATGTGCGGATGAAGACCGGAGGACGTGGTGGTCTGGCGCAGGCGTTGCGCTGGGGAGTATGCCTGCAGAGCGCCAGCACACCGGCCAAGGCGTGTTTGTGTCCGTTTTATGCATATGTTTGTCTTGTATGTCTATTGGTGTAGAGACAATAATATGGTATACTATGCGCGAATGTCATACTGTACGCGGCGGCGCAGGCCGGCGCATAACACTACACGGAAGATAAACCAATGAGCACTGCTGTACCGGCTCCGGCCGACAACCCGATGAAGTACGTGGCGATTTTTCACGCGAATCTGAACTATGCGTTTCTGATTCCGCAGAATTACGAACGCGTCATCCGTGCGTCATACGACGTCATTCTGGACACGTTTCTGAAGAAATTTCCCCAGGCCAAATTCGTGTTTGAGGCGTCGGGGTATACGATCGAACACATAGCCAAGCTGACGCCGGACGTGTTGGACAAACTGAAGACGCTGATCGCGCGCGGGCAGTGTGAGTTTATGGGCGCGCCGTACAGCCATCCGATCATGGCCAACATACCGGAAGAAGACGGGTATTGGTCATGTGAATTTGCGATGCGGGCGTTTGAGCGGCATCTCGGCTTTCGGCCCAAATCGTTTTGGAATCCAGAATGCACGTGGCGCCAATATGTGCCGCGCGCCTTCCGGCGTGCCGGGGTTGAATATTTGACCCTCGATTTCGAGTCGTACATGATCTGCAATGACAAGGAATACGGCTGGGTTGAACGCAACCGCACGCGCGATATTGGCTGGGGCGGCCACTTGCCGTGGTACGATCTCGATCCCGATTGCCCCTACCTGCACCGCCCGTTCAGGAATATCGTGCCGGGCTTGCACGGGTTGTGCCGGAGCGACCGGCTGGTGGGCAAGTTTCTCTCGTATTTCCGCGGCATTACGCCGTTGGAGGAATGCCTGGACACTGTGCGGTATTGGAGCGGCACGTACCAGCCCGGCGCGACGATCGTCTTCGCCGACGATGCCGAACACATCGGCACTACGGGCTATTACTATGTCAAATACTTCCGCGATTATTCACGTTCGTTTGATATTGAACCCAACGCGCGCCAGAAACTGGAAGAGATGCTGGCGGGCATTCTGGAGATCGGCCAGATGATCACCTTCGAGGAAGCGTGCGAAACGATTGAAGCAGTGGACGCGCCCTACTATGTTGAGGATGACTTTGCCTGGCATCGCACGTATGCGGGTGCGTGGGCTGGGACGCCGGAAGCGCGCGCGTGGGATCCGATTCTGGCGGAGCTGCGGCGCACGTACAAAGAAAAGTATCAGCCCATCGCGGAAGACGGCCCGCACGCGGAGCGCCTGCGGCCGCTGGTGGAGGAATTCTGGCTGCACATGACCAACTCAGCCAACTCTGACGGCCGCTGGCCGCCCCCGCCCAGCATCACCTGCGAATTCAACCGCCAGTGGGTGTTGGATGAAATTGCCGCGACGCGGCGTACGCTCGACAAACTCGCCGAAGCCACGCGCGGCATCGCGCTGCCGGCCGTTCCCGATCCGGTTGTCCCAGAGCCGGGGGACTGGCGCTATGGCTATCACTTCACAGACAAAGTGATTGAGGACGTGGCACATCTCAATATCTATGAGCTGCAGCACGCCATCTACTATGCGCACAAAATGGTGGATAGCAAGGACGGGGAGAAGCGCCGCGAAGGCCTTGAACTGCTCAGCCGCGTGTTTGACGAGCTTGAGCGGCGCGGGATGCGCGGGCGGCGGCCGCCCGCGCTCGTGCGCCACATGGCCGCGTGCGCATAGCCGCACGGGCAGAGCAGGCAAGGCGCGTGAGCGCCGTGAAGCACAGCGCTGCTCAGCTAGATCCGGCGACCAGGGAGGGCCGCCGGCCCCGGCGGCCTGATGCGCGCGGGGAAAACGGGCCACGAAGCCGTTGCCCCTCCACACCTAGGTCGCTCGTGGCCGGATCTATGCCTCATTTGACGAGGCGGAGGATGTCTTTAAACTGCGGGGCATTGGCGGTGCCGAGCAATTCAAACAGCAGCATTTCGGTGCTGGTGATGACGGCGCCGGCCTTTTCGCAGCGTTGCAGGCCGAGGGCGCGATTTTCCGGGGTGCGCGACGACACGGCGTCGCTGACCACCTGCACGGCGTAGCCGCGGTCAAGCACGTCACGCGCGGATTGCCAGATGCAGACATGGGTTTCGATGCCGCACAGAATGACGGTGGGGCGGTTGAGCTGTTCGAGCTGGCGGAGGAACGCGGGTTCGCCACAGGCGCTGAAGGCCATTTTTTCGATGGGTGACTGGGCGGACAGCAGGGCAGAGAGTTCTGGCACTGTGCGGCCGAGGTGGCGCGGATTTTGCTCCAGCCAGAGGATGGGCACGGCGAAAAGTTGCGCGGCTTTAACGAGGCGGACGAGGTTATCGAGCAAGCGGGCGTGCTCGTACATGAGACGCGCCAGGGGCGTCTGCACATCAATCAGCGCGAGTGCGCAGTCAGGAGAAGCAAGCATGGAGATGCTCCGTGGTTTATGGTTCGTGGTCATCAGCATTATTCTAACAAAAATGCTATACTAGCGTAATTTGGAAGCATGTGGCGATGAGCATACAGATATGGCATTTTCCGTTGACACGCCCGCATACAGGCGTTCTGCTGGGCAATGGCGTGCAGGGCTTGATGGTATGGGGCGAGGAGAGTGTGTGTATCACCGTGGGGCGGGCGGGTTTTTGGGATCACCGCGGAGGCAAAGACAGCGCAGAAACGGCGACGTATGCGGAGGTGCGGCGGCGGTTGGAAGCGGGCGATGAAGCAGGGCTGAAGGCGCTGTTCGCGCCGGGGCCGCGCGGGGCGGGCGAGCCGGCGCGGCCTCAGCACATGAACTTGGGGCGTATTGATCTGCGCTTTGGCGGCGGATTCCGGCCTGTGACGAGGCGGTTGAACTTAAAATCAGGTGTGCTGCGTATTGAGTTGCAAAACAACGCGGGAGCGAGCGCGGAGATTATCTTGCGGCAATCCATGGAAGATGAGGTGGCGTGGGTAGAACTGGACGAGGCGCGGCACGGACCAGTTGAGGTGACGGCGGTGCCGGCGTGGGCACGGAGTGGACGTGAGCTGCTGATGCGCGGGTGCGAACCGCCGGTGCAGTGGCACGAGACGAAGTGCGGCGGGTTCTGCCAGCATTTGCCGGCCGACGATGCGTGTGCGCTGGCGTGGTATCAGCGCGAAGGCAAAGTGATCATCGCAACTGCGCTGGACGCGCAGGCCGGGATGCGCGCGCGCGAACTGGCCGCGGGAGCCGTGCTGGCGCCGCTGGTGCGCAACGCCGCGCGCTGGTGGAACGCGTATTGCGATGATGTGCCAGAACTACATCTTCCTGACGTCACGCTGCAGGAAATCTACGAGTATGGCGTGTACAAACAAGCGTGCCTGACCACGCCGGGAGGCGTGGCGGCGACGTTGCAGGGGCCGTTCATGGAGGAGTATCAGTTGCCGCCATGGAGCAACGATTATCATTTTAACATCAACCTCCAGATGATCTACTGGCCGTGCCTGGCAACGAACCGGCTGGGACACTTGCAGCCGCTATGGGAGATGATCCGCGGCTGGCTGCCGCGCCTGGCGGCGCGCGGCGAACGCTTCTTCGGCGTGCCAGGCGCGCTGATGCTGCCGCATGCCGTGGACGACCGCTGCCAAGTGATCGGTTCATTTTGGGCAGGCACGATTGACCACGCATGCACGGCATGGATGGCGTATTTGGCGTGGTTGCATTACCGCTACAGCATGGATGCCGATGTCCTGAAAACGATTGCGTGGCCGTTGCTGACGGGTGCATTCAACGGTTTTTATGCCATGCTGGAAGAGCGCGAGGTGGATGGGCGGACGGTGTATTCAGTGCCGGTGAGTGTCAGCCCGGAATACAACGGCGCAGGGATGAATGCGTGGGGGCGCGGTGCCAGTTTTCAGCTGGCGGCGTTGTACCGCGTGGCAGCGATTCTGCCGCAGGCCGCGGCACTGCTCGGAGAAGCTGAAGACCCGCGCTGGGCGGCCGTGCGTGAGAAGCTGCCGCCCTACACGCGCGTGCCATTCGTCGTGGATGGCCAGGCGCAAGACGGCACATATGTGATGGGCTTGTGGCAGGGACATGCGCTGGAGCAAAGCCACCGGCATCACAGCCACCTTGCGGTGATCTATCCGTTTTGCACGATTGACCCGCATGCGCCCGAACATGAGGCTGTCGTGGCGCACAGCATCTAGCAGTGGACACTGCGGGGCGCGGGGCAATGGACGGGCTGGAGTATTCCATGGGCGGCAACGATTTGTGCGCGCTGCGGCCTGGCCGATGCGGCGGTGGCATGGCTGCATTGGTGGCACGACGTCTACACGAATTATGGCTATGGCACCACGCACAACGCCGATTGTGCTGGCTGCACGGGCTGGGACGACGGATCGCTGTGGCAGCCGGGCTTCCGCAAGGTGGAGCCGTTTCCTGAAGTGATGCAGATGGATGCAGGTTTGGGTGCAGTGACGGCGGTGTTGGAGCTGCTGGTGCAGTGCCGTGATGGCGTGATTCACGTTCTGCCGCGGCTGCCCTCGCGGTGGCACGAACTGACGTTTGATGGAATCCGCACAGAAGGCGCGTGTTTGATTGGTGCGACGGTGGAGCACTACCGGGTGCGTGAAGTGCGCGTGACGAGCCTGGCGGGCGGTGTACTGGAGCTGGTGCACGGGATGCCAGCGTGTGAAGTCAGCGGCAAGCGGCATGCAGGCCCGCGGCTGAGCATCAGCACGCGCGCCGGGCAAAAGCTGGTGATACGGCGGGCGGAATAGGGAGGGGGGAGGGATTTACGATTTACGATTTACGATTTACGATTTACGATTTTGGGGGAGTAACCACGAAGACACGAAGACACGAAGGCGAGGGGCGAATGGCGAATGGCGAATGGGTGGATGGAACCACGAAGACACGAAGGGGACGGCAAAAGGCGGAACTTGCCCGGCAACAGCGGGGTGAAGAAGTACGAAGTCAGAAGTTCTGCATCAATGACCAATTCAAATCGCTGGTCTTGGTGTCTTTGTGGCTTTGTGAGAGATAATTAGCAATTTACGATGTAGGATGTACGATTTTGGGGGAGTAACCACCAAGGCGCCAAGACTCCAAGAAGAGGCGCCCCGCCCCGCGGGGTGAAGAAGTACGAAAGCAGACGTACGGCATGGTAGGAGGCACGGCGCAGCTGGGGGGACAAACGTCGAATGTCAAATGTCCGCTATCGAGAGAAGGCGGCATGGCTGCGCGTTCAGAAAAAGGCGGGATCGTTGGTGGAGCTCCAATCGAAGAAGCGGAAGCCATTGGTGGCGAAGTCATAGGCGAAGACGTTGATGTTATCGACGGGGAGGGGCGCGGGGATGGTGGCAGGCGGCACAAAGGTGTCACGGATCAAATACGCTTCAGCAAATTCGTATGGCTTTTGCAGGCCGGACGAGAAGAAGCCGAGTTTGGTAAATTTGCGGGATTTCTTCTCCAGCCGGCCGGTGCCGGCCAGCCGGGAATAGACCGCGATTTTGAAGCCACTGAGCGTGATGGTCTTGTTCCAGTTGTAGACGACGGCGCCATGGGCGCGTTTGGGCTTGCAGAGGTCCATTTTGAGATGAAAGACAGTGGCGTTGGTGCGCGCCATGACAAACGCCTCGGCGGGCCGTTGGACGCGTTTGTAGGTGCCGGTAATCAAATTGACATTGACCACAATGCCAGACAACGTGGCATCCGGGAAGCGTGCAATGATGAGGTCTTTCGCGCCTTTGTACCACCATTTGCCGGCGACGGGATGCGACGTGGGGGTAGCACCAAACCGGCTGATGACACGGTTTTCAGCCAGGATAATAGTGGCGTCGAAGGCAGCGCTCTTATAGACATAATTACCCACCATTTTTTTCTCGCTGGTGCCGGGCACTTTGGCGAGGAGCGCTGCCGCGGCTACTGTGATGGTGATGAGTGCAATCCAAAACTTCATAGGGAGACTCCTTGCATATTAAAACAATTGCGTGTGCGGCGCGTTGGGCACGGCTGACATGTCGGGCAACGCGGTCATCATGTCACGGAACAATTCATCATAGCGGTTGCAAACTTCGCGGGCCCACATATATTCGTTGTCGAAGATGGAGAGCAAGCTGATGCCCATGAGCATACGGGTGCGGGAATCCGTAGATTCCCAGACGATGCGGCCGGTGCGTGCGTCAACGAAGGCGATGCGCACGGTGACGGCATTGCGGCCGTAGAGCACGCCGTAGGAATGCATCTGGCGCAGGACCCAGCCAAAGACCATCAGATCAGTACCGAGCACCCGAGCGAGTTCCTGATATTCAGCGGGGTCGAGGGCTTTGCGGGGCAGGTCTTTGATGCGCGCGTCCGTTTCGACCATAGGCTGCAGCGAGTAGTTCTTATAGGCGGCCAAGGCGCCAAAGAACGAACGGCGGGCGTATCTGCCGGCATTGGCGTACTCGGTGGCATTAAAGAACGGCAGCACGGCAACCGTGCGGTATTGTCCGCGGACGGCGATGGCGACGTGATCGCTTGCATACGAGACGCCATGATGAAGGTTCTCGTTGGAGATCAAGGCACAGCCGGAGAGAACGGGGGCAAGAGATAGGATGATGAGTATACGCATTAGAATGACGCTCCTGCGTTGAATGAGAAGCCTTCAAACGCATTCCAGTCGCGCGATTCGGAATCGCGGATGAAGGGGATACCGTAGTCGAGGCGCAAGGGGCCGATGGGGAGGTGGACGCGCAAGCCGACACCGCCGCTCAAATTAATTTCGCCGATGTTGCTGCGTTCCTCTTCATAGGGATACCAATCGCCGACGGCGTTGCGGGTGGCGCGGGTGTATTTGCGGGTTTTCCACCAGACATTCCCCATGTCCATAAAGACGGCGCCGCGCACGCTGAACTTGTCGCCATAGGAATAGATGGGGAAGGTATATTCGAGCGAGCCGAAGAGCTTGGTCGTGCCGCCCAGAGGATTCTCGCCGGAGAAGTCCCGCGGGCCAGCGCGGCGGTAGCCGAAGCCGCGCATTTCATAGGGGCCGCCGAGGAAGAAGCGGTCGAAGAGCGGCGTATTGGGCGTGGCAAAGCCGATGGCGCCGCGCGTTTCGAGCACGTGGGGGCCGCTGAAGGGATAATTTTTTTTGCGTTCGAAGGTTTCGAACATTTTGAAGTAGTGGGCGTGTTTGAGTTCGGTGAGGCCATAGATGGTAGAGCCGAGGCCGACTTTGCCAGTCAACTTGGTTTCGCCGCCGCGCGTGGGCAAGAGGATGCTGTCGCGCGTGTCACGCGTGAGAGCGAGGACGGGGGAGAACTGCACATACGTTCCTTCGTCTTCCTCGAGGTATTTGTCTTTGGTGGCAAAGGCCCAGGCGGGATAGACGGCGTGGATACGGCCGGTTCTGGGGTTGACACGGCGGACACGGCGGGCGTAATCTTTGAGGACGCGGTCGCCATAATCGAGGGAATCATCTACATCGACATTGATGACTTCACCGATGGCAGTAAGATCGGCGCGGATCGAGCCGATGTACTTGCCAACCGTGGGGACCCAGTTGAAGTTGATGGGGGTACCGAGGCGCACATCGCCGCCGATGCGCATGACGCGGTAGTCAGGGGCAAGGAAGTCGTGATTACGCCAGAAGAGATCAAAGCCGGCGCTGACTTTCTGGCCGCGCAGGGTTTCGTAGAGGAAGTAGGGCTCGGTGAAACTGAAGACGACATCCTGGCGGCGGTTACCGACTTCGGCGCGCAGGCGGACTTTTTGGCCGCCGCCGACGAACCAGTTGCGCCAGTTGAAGGCATCAAAATTGGCCTGCGAGATTTCAGCGAAGCCGACAAATTGGTCGACCGACGAATAGCCCGCACCAAAGCCAATCCGCCCGGTGCGTTTTTCTGTGACGTTGATGTAAACGTCTTTGGCGTTGGGCAAGCTTTTGCTGTCGGCCTCACGGATGTCAACTTTTTCGAAGTAATCGAGATTCACGAGGCGCTGGCGGCTGGTTTCCAAGCGGTAATAGTTGTAACGGTCGCCGGGGAGGATGTTGAGCTCGCGCCGGATGACGAGGTCCTTGGTGCGCTTGTTGCCGGAGATGACGACGTTGCCGAAGTCGTAAATCGAGCCTTCCTTGACGTCGAAATGGACATCTACCACGCGCTTGGACGTGTCAGGTTGTGGCGCGAGGATGGATTTGGGCAGGATGGAGACGTTGGCGTAGCCGAGGGAGCGGTAATAGTTTTGAATATTCTCAGCGTCTTTTTCGACGGCTTGGGGCGAGTAGATGCCGCCCTTGTACATCTCCACTTCATAGAAGAGATTGGTGGCCAGGAAGCCTTTGAGTTTGGCCTGGCGGATGATAATGCGGCCGACGTAGTGCGGCAGGCCTTCGATAATCTTGACGTAGACGGCGAGGCCGGCGTTGTCGGCGGTTGGCTTGACTTCATAGTTGACCTTGACTTCGGCGTAGCCGGCTTTTTGGTAGAGTTCGGTGATGCGCCACATGTCTTCCTTGAGCGTGTACTCATCGAAGACGCCTTTACGCAGGAGGATCAACAGGCGCGGCTTCGTCTCCATCACCCATTGAATGCGCGTGGCGCTGATGTTTTTGTTGCCGCTGATGTGCACCTCCTTGACGTAGGAAGGCGCGCCTTCTTTGATTGTGAAGACGACGGTGCTGCCCGAGCCGTCCTCCGCGTCTTGGATGACATACTCAATGACCGGGCGCGCGTAGCCTTGGTTGGCGTAAAGCGTGCGGATGCGCTCAACATCGTTTTTGACGGTGGCTTGGTTGAGCGGCGCGCCGGCCTTGGTGACGAGTTCGCCTTCGACTTTGCGCAGTTTGACAGCTTGCGTGCCTTCGACGCGCACGGCCTTGACGAGCGGGCGCTCCGTCACGCGGTACGTCAGCACCACTTTGCCGTCCACCTCGTCGTGCTCAACATTGACGGCATCGAAGTCACCGCTCTTCATCAGGCGCTCGGTGTCCTGCTTGACAACGTCTGGCAGATAGTACTGGCCAGGCTTGGTCTGAATGATATCGCGGATGACTTGCTCGTCAATGCGCCGCTGGCCGGCAATGATGACTTCGGCCACAATGTTAGAGACGGGCTGTGCTATGGCGCAAGGAGCCATGACAGCGAGTGAGAGGATCACTGCCATCGTCCATCGTGCGGCGGAACCATTGTGTGTGACACGTCGCGTGTCCATACCAATCCCCCAGTAATCGGGCTCATGCGCACATGCGGTACAGAAACCGCAGGCGCACGTCGCGCTGGTTACTCTACTGTTCAAAACGCTCCAGTTCCACAAACCGCACGCCGGAGCCATAAAGCGATGGGCCATTATGATAGCATATTTAAAACAAAAATGCAAGCCCCCCCGATGTGTGAGCAGTGTGGCAGGCGGTGAACAAGTTGTGAAGAAAAGCGCGGAGGCAGTGAGATTCTGTGGGGGTTTTTCGAGATATTGTGTTCTCTCACATTATTATCCACAGTATACAGGGTCATGGTGTGGATTGTGGTGAAAATGTGAAGAAGTGGAAAATGATTTACGATTTACGATTTACGATTTACAATTTGACGTTTGCGATTTCTTCACTTCAGTTGGATTGGCTGCATGTGTACACAGACGGTACAGTGGACGTCAAGAGTTGGGCGCGGCCTAGATACGGCGATTAGTTGGCATACTGAGTGGCAGAACGGCAGACAGAAACCGCCTACGGGCCGTTCATATCCGGCACACCGAGGTGGCGACGGCTCGCCGTCGCCACTTTTTTTGGTTGCCCGACACAGGGGCTTGGATCCGGCGATTAGGGAGGGCCGCCGGCCCCGGCGGCCTGATGCGCGTGGGATAAAAGGGCAGCGAGGCCGCTGCCCCTCCAGTCCTATGTCGCTAGTCACTGTATTAGGGTGGTGATTGGGCTTGACTTTTTGGGGCGTTTATCGTATAATTCAAAGCTTGATTATTGATAAGAGATGTTGTGGTATCAGGTTTTCACATCTACAATAGGGATGAATGAAACAGGTATGACTGCGCAGAAGTATGATGCGACAACCATCACGGTGCTGGAAGGCACGGAAGCGGTGCGGAAGCGGCCGGCGATGTATATTGGCGACACGGGGGTGCGCGGTTTGCATCACTTAGTGTTTGAGGTGGTGGACAACTCGGTGGACGAAGCGCTGGCGGGGTATTGCGACAAGATCGAAGTGGTGATTCACCAGGACAATTCGATTACGGTGATCGACAACGGGCGGGGGATACCGGTTGACCTGCACAAGAAGATGAACAAGCCGGCGGTGGAAGTGGTGCTGACGACGTTGCACGCGGGGGGGAAGTTTGACAAGCAAAGCTACAAAGTGTCGGGCGGGCTGCATGGGGTGGGTGTGTCGTGCGTGAACGCGCTGTCGGAATACATGGTGGCGGAAGTGATGCGGGATGGCGGGGTGTACATGATCAAGTTTGAGCGGGGGATTACGACGAGCCCACTGGAAAAGATAGGCAAATCGAAGCAGACGGGGACGAAGATAACGTTTAAGCCGGACGATGAGATATTTGAAACGACGGAATTCACGTATGACATTTTGGTGAACCGGCTGCGCGAGCTGGCGTTTCTGAACAAGGGCTTGGAAATAGTGATCAAGGACGAGCGCGAGGCGGGCAAGGAAGCGCGGTTCAAGTATGACGGCGGGATTGTTTCGTTTGTAGAATATCTGAACAAAAACAAGACGCTGTTGCACGAGAAAGTGATTTATTTTGCGCGCGAGAAGGACGGAATTCAGGCGGAAGTGGCGCTACAGTTCAATGACACGTATGCGGAGAATATCCACAGTTTTGCGAACAACATCAACACGGTGGAGGGCGGGACGCATTTGAGCGGGTTCCGCTCGGCGCTGACGCGCACGATCAACAACTATTTGAAGAACAGCCCGATCGCGAAGAGCGAGAAGCTGACGATTTCGGGGGATGACGTGCGGGAGGGGTTGACGGCGGTGATCTCGGTGAAAGTGCCGGAGCCGCAATTTGAGGGGCAGACGAAGACGAAGCTGGGCAACAGCGAAGTGCAGGGCATCGTGGAAAGCATCGTCAATGACGGGCTGGGGACGTTTTTAGAGGAAAACCCGGGGGTGGCGCGGCGGATCGTCGAGAAAGCGCTGACGGCGGCGCGGGCGCGTGAGGCGGCGCGCAAGGCGCGCGATCTGACGCGGCGCAAAGGGGCGCTGGAGACCCTTGCGCTGCCGGGCAAGCTGGCGGACTGCTCGGAACGCGATCCGGCGTTGTGCGAAGTGTACCTGGTGGAGGGCGATTCGGCGGGCGGCTCGGCCAAGCAGGGGCGCGACCGGCGTTTTCAGGCTATTTTGCCGTTGCGCGGGAAGATTTTGAATATTGAAAAAGCGCGGCTGGACAAAATTCTCAGCAATGAGGAAATCCGCACGATCATCACGGCGCTGGGCACGGGCATCGGGCGGGATGATTTTGATGCGGAGAAAGCGCGGTATCATAAGATTGTCATCATGACGGACGCTGACGTGGACGGCTCACACATCCGCACGCTGCTGCTGACATTCTTGTTCCGGCAGATGCCGGAATTGATCAACAAGGGGTTTGTGTATATTGCGCAGCCGCCGCTGTATCGCGTGCGGCGCAAGAACAAGGAACGCTATCTGAATACCGATGCGGAAATGAACGCATTTCTGCTTGACTTGGGGATAGAAGACTTGGAGTGCACGCTGGCGGGCGAGAAGAAGCCGCTGACGCCGGTGCAATTCCGCGACATGCTGATGTTGCTGGTGAAGCTGGAGGAGTATGTGCGCGCGCTGGAGCGGAAGGGGATAGACATTGCGGAGTATTTCGCGGCCCAGGACAAGGAGGGGACGCTGCCGATGTACCGCGTACGCATAGGCAGCGAGGTGCGCTTTGTGCGCGACGAGAAGGAGCTGAAGCGGCTGACGGAAGAGCAGGAAGCTGCAGCGGGCGCGGAAGTGCAGCTGCAGGATGATCTTTTTGCCGGGCAAGCCAAACCGGAAGAGGAAAGCCAGAAGCCGCGCATTACCCTGGATGTGACAGAGTTGTACGAGACGCACCAGATTCAAAAGATTGCCAAGGAGCTGGGCAAACGCGGGCTGGCGTTGACGCGGTGGAACGGACATACCGACGACGAGGGCGCAGCGGCGAAAGGCACGGCGGCGCCGGCGCGTGCGCCGTTGTGCACACTGCGCAGCGGCGAGCAAACGTGGGAAGCCGTGTCGCTGGCGCAGATTCTGCAGCATGCGCGCGACAACGGCAAGAAAGGCCTGCAAATCCAGCGCTACAAGGGCTTGGGCGAAATGAACCCGGAGCAATTGTGGGAAACCACCATGGACCCGGCGCGGCGCACGCTGCTGAAGGTGATGATCGAGGACGCCGTGGAAGCGGACAGCATCTTTACGCTGCTGATGGGTGACGAAGTGGAGCCGCGGCGCGCGTTTATCGAACAGCACGCCAAACACGTGACGAATCTGGACATTTGAGGAACACGCGCGGGGTGCCAGGCGCGGGCATAGGACAGGAGTATGGATCAAACTGTTTACACACACAACGAGAAAGTCCTGCCGGTTTCGGTCACGGACGAAATGAAGAAGTCGTTCATCGACTACGCCATGAGCGTGATCATCAGCCGCGCGTTGCCGGACGTGCGCGACGGGCTGAAGCCGGTGCACCGGCGGATATTGTATGCGATGTTCCGCGAGGGGCTGTTGCACAACCGCAAGCACAGCAAATGCGCGGGCGTGGTGGGTGAGGTGCTGAAAAAGTATCATCCGCACGGCGACAGTGCGGTGTATGACACGCTGGTGCGCATGGCGCAGCCGTGGAACATGCGCTATCCGCTGATTGACGGGCAGGGCAATTTTGGCTCGATAGATGGCGATGCGGCGGCGGCCTACCGGTATACGGAATGCCGCCTGACGGCACTGGCGGAAGAGCTGCTGGCGGACATTGACAAGGAGACGGTGGAATTTACGCCCAACTTTGACGAGACGACGCAAGAACCGTGCGTGCTGCCGACCAAAGTGCCGCAACTGCTGCTGAACGGCACGTCGGGGATCGCCGTGGGCATGGCGACGAATGTGCCGCCCCACAATTTGGGCGAACTGTGCGATGCGCTGATTATGATGATAAAAAAGCCGCACTGCACCGTCAAAGAATTGATGAGCGTAATGCCGGGGCCGGATTTTCCGACCGGGGGCATTATCTGCGGGACAGATGAAATAGAGCGGCTGTACAGCACGGGGCGCGGGCGGCTGCGGCTGCGCGGCAAAGCCGGCGTCGAGCCCACCAAGCAGGGCAAGGAAAACATCATTATCAGCGAAATCCCCTACATGGTCAACAAGGCCAATCTGGTGGCCTCGATTGCCGAGCTGGTGAACGCGAAGAAAATCACGGGGATCAGCGACTTGCGCGACGAATCGGACAAAGACGGCATCCGCATCGTGGTGGAGCTGAAGCGGGGCGAGGTGGCGGAAGTGGTGCTGAACCAGCTCTATAAACACACACAACTGCAGACGACGTTTGGCGGGATTCTGCTGTCGATTGAAGACGGGCAGCCGCGCACGCTAGGGCTGAAGCCGATGCTGGAGAGCTTTATTGCGCACCGCAAAGATGTGATCCTGCGGCGCACGCGGTTTGACTTGGACAAAGCCGAGCGGCGCGCGCACATCCTCGAGGGCTTTCTCAAAGCGCTGGATGTCATTGACCAGGTGGTCAAGCTGATCCGCCAATCAAAGAACCGCGATGAAGCCAAAGTGGGTTTGATGGACAACTTTGGCTTTACAGAGATTCAGGCCAACGCGATTCTAGACATGCGCTTGTACCAGTTGACCGGCCTGGAACGCGAAAAATTGGAGCATGAATACGCCGAGATTCTCAAACTGATCGAATATCTCAATTCCATTCTGCGCAGTGAGAAAGTGTTGCTGGGCATCATTGTAGACGAACTGCAGGATTTGAAGAAGAAGTACAGCGACGAGCGGCGCACGGACATTGTGGCGCAGGCGGACGACCTGACGATCGAAGACCTGATCGCGGACGAAACGACCGTCATTACGGTGACACACGGCGGGTACATCAAGCGCTGCCCGGTGGCCTCGTTCCGCGCGCAACACCGCGGCGGCACCGGCGTGCGCGGGATTACGATGAAGGAAGAAGACTTTGTCGAGCACGTCTTCACGGCCTCGACGCACGACTATCTGCTGATTTTCACGGCCAGCGGGCGCGTGCACTGGGTGAAGGCCTATGAGATTCCACAGATGGCGCGCGATGCGAAGGGGAAAGCAATCGTGAATCTGCTGAGCATCAGCAATGAAGAGAAGATCGCCGCGCTGCTGCGCATCCGCGAGTTTGATGAGCAGCGCAACATCATGATGTGCACGCGCAAGGGGATCGTCAAGAAGACCAAACTGGCGGCATACAGCAATCCGCGGCGGGGCGGGATCATCGCGATCAACATAGATGAAGACGACACGCTGGAGAGTGTGAAACTGACCTCGGGACACGACGACGTGCTGATTGTGACGCGCGACGGAATGTCCATCCGGTTCAACGAGCAGGACTGCCGCGAAATGGGGCGGACGACGCGCGGGGTGCGCGGGATCAACCTCCGGGCAGGCGACCGGGTGATAGACATGGAAGTCGTAGACAATGAGAACACGAGTGTGATGGTGATTACCGAGAACGGGTATGGCAAACGCACGACGTTCAGCGAATGGCGCGTGCAGCACCGGGGCGGGACGGGCGTGATCACGATGAAGACAAATGAGCGCAACGGCAAGGTGGTGAGCGCATTTACGGTGCAGGATACGGATGAGATCGTGATGGTCACGCAATCAGGGCAGATGACGCGGACGCGGGCGGGCGAGTTCCGCGAGATTGGGCGCAATACGCAGGGGGTGCGGGCGCTGAAGCTGGAAGAGGGCGACAAGCTGGTATGCGCGACGCGCGTGTTGCCGGAAGGCGCGGACGAGAGCAACAGCGAAAATGGCACGGAAGCCACGGAAGCGGGAAGCACGGCGGCGGCGCCTGACCATGGCAAGAATGCGGAATAATTGACAAGCATGTGGAGCAAGTATGGCGATCAAAGCCACGATTAAAGCTCGCACACCGTGCGAGATCGTGTTGGAATGTGAAGTGGACCGTGCCGGGCTGGAGGCGGCGTATGAGAAGAGCGTAAAGCAGCTGCAGCGGCATGTGGAGATGCCGGGGTTTCGCCGCGGGCACGCGCCGCGGGCAATGGTGGAAGAGCGCTACCGGTCTGTCATCCAGCGGAGCACGGAGGAAGACCTGATGGTGGGCGTCGTGCGCAGCGTGATGAAGCAGTATCACTTTGAAGCAGTCAGCGGTGTGCGTCGTGCGGACGAAGCGCTGTATCCTGACAGCGGTCCGCTGCAATTTGTGCTGGAATTCGAAATTGCGCCGAAGGTAACACTAAAACCATACACGCAACTGCCGCTGAACACGCGCGCGGTCAAGGTCAGCGAGCAGGATGTGGATCAGACGATCAAGGGCCTGCTGGAGCGCCAGGCGACGTTCGAACCGGTCAGCCAGCCACGCCCGGCGGTGTATGGCGACTGGCTGGTGGTGCAGTACACCGGCACGGTGAACGGGGTGGAAGTGATGAAGCGCGATGAGGCGTGGGTGGAAGTGAGTTCGAATGCGCGGGTGCCGGTGCCGGGCTTTGGCGAGCAACTCGCCGGGGTGCAGAAAGGTGAAACGCGGACGATCAGCGTGGCCGCGCCGGCCGACTATCACGTGAAGGACTTGGCGGGGAAGACGATAGAATTCACCGTGCATGTGCGCGAGCTACAAGAGCGGCGCATACCGAAGCTGACAGACGAGATTGCGCAGCAGATTCTGCCGGGCTGCAAGACCATTCAAGACCTGCGTACGGCGGTGCTCAAGAATCACGAGCAGTATCGCGAAGAAGAAGAACGGCAGCGGCTGCGCGTGCTGGCGCGGGAGGCGCTGGTGCGCCTGCATCCGCTGCCGTTGCCGCCGAGCATCGTGAACGCGCGGGTGCGCCGGCTGATGGAAAGCGAGATTCGCACGCGCCTGCAGCGCGGCGCGACGGAACCGCAGGTGAAAGACGCGATGAAAGAGATCGAGCAGCAGGCGCGCGCACAAGCCGAGCACGACTTGCGGGCGGAATATGTGCTGAACGCCATTGCGGCGGAACAGAAGCTGGACGTAACCGAGGATGAACTTTCCGCGCATCTGGCGTCATACGCCCGCTCGTTCCGCCGGGATGTGCGCTGGGTGCGGGCGATGTTTGAACGCGAGGGGCAGCTGGAGCGTATACGCGAGATGGTGCTGCAGGAGAAGGCGCTGGACTTCGTGCTGCGCAACGCCGTGGTGACAGAGAAGTAGGGCGGAGGGGAGCGGAAGACGGGTGACGTTTGTGATTGGTCATTGGACATTCGACGTTCGACGTTTGTCCGCCCGGCTGTGCCGTGCCTCGTCACATACTGCACGTCTGACTTCGTAGTGCTTGACCCTGCTGTGGCGGGGCAAGTTCTGCCTTCTGGCTTTTCTTGGAGTCTTGGTGGCTTGGCGGTTAATTGCGCCAAAGTGTACATCGTGCATCAACCGCCACGAGCGCACGTAGCGGCTAGGAGAGGAGGCCTTTTTGCTCCATGAGGGCGCGGATGCGGACGGTGTTGTCGAGGAGGCGGCTGACGGATTCGTTGCGGTTAAAGGCGTCAATGTACAAGGCAATAAAGCGTGAGATGTCCACGGAGACATACCAGGGCGCCTGGAGCAGTTCGGGGCGGGCGTAGGTGCCGTTGGTGCCATAGAGGCGGTTAAAGACGCCTTCGGCATAGGCGGCGTTGAAGTGGTCCAAGCCTTCGGTGAAGAGGGCAAAGGTGCAGACGATCAAGATATGGCGAGCGCCCATCTGGCGCAAGGCGCGGGCGACTTCCAGCACGCTTTCGCCGGAGGCGATGAGATCATCCACGATGATGGCGTCCTTGCCATTAATGTCGCCTCCCAGGAAGCGGTGTTCGAGGATGGGGCTGCGGCCGTGGACGACGCGAGAAATGTCGCGTTGTTTGTAGAAGGCGGTCAGCTCGGCTTGGAACTGCTCGGCGAAGTAGCGGCAGCGTTCGAGGCCGCCGAGATCGGGGCTGGTGACGACGAGGTTGTCACGGCCGATGCGGAAATCTTTTTCGGTATTGAGGATGGCCTTAATTTGCTGGTAGTTGGCGTGGAGGTTTTCGAAGCCGAAATTAGGGATGGCATTTTGGACGTGTGAATTATGGGCGTCAATGGTCATGATATTTTGGACGCGCAAGTTGACCAACTCTTGGAGTGCCATGGCGCAATCGAGGGATTCACGGCCGGCGACTTTGTGCTGGCGGCTTTCATACAAGAGGGGCATGATGGCATTGGTGCGGTAGCCGAGGCCGCGCGTGGCGCAGATGAGGCGTTTGAGGTCTTGAAAGTGTTCGTCGGGAGTCATGCTGGACTCGGCGCCGTTGCGGATGTAGGTGACGCCGCAGTTGCCGACATCGGTGACAATATAGAGATCAAAGCCGCGGACGGACTCGTGCAGGACGGCCTTGCCCTCGCCATTGCTGAAGCGTGGGCAGGCGGACTCCATGATGTACGAATCACGCAGAAAGCCGGGGCAGTCTTCGAAGCGCGGATACAATTCAATCAAGCGGCGGCGTTGGGCGATTAATTCCGTGTCAATGAGCTGAGCGAGGTCACGGCCGCCGGGGGTGGCGAGAATGCCGATGGGGGCGGTGGGAATCTGGGAAAAATCATTGCAGGCGCGGCGCGCCTTGGGGCCGGGATGGTTCATAAGCGACTCCTTCGCACGGGCGAGCAAACGATGGATGAGCCGCGGCGCATGCATTGACATGCGCGGCGGCAAATGGTAGGATGGCAATCAAAAACCATGGACGAATCACAAGGGACGTGCGTTATGACAAAAGACACGCTCATTAGCGCGATGGCGGAACGCGCTGGCATTACGCGAGCAGCGGCGGCGAGCGCCTTGGCAGCGGCCGTGGAGCAGATTGGGGCCGGGCTGGCCGCAGGCAACCGGGTACGGGTGCCGGGACTGGGCAGCTTTGAGCCGGTGGCATGGACAGGGCGCACGGCGCGCCATCCGCGCAACGGCACACTGATGCGCATATCGGACCGCGTGCGCATTCGCTTTGAAGCCAGCACGGAGCTGCGTGCGCGGGTCAACTATTCTTGTGGCAGCTGATCGTGCGCATCAGTGTAGAGCACGTGCCGCACCTCGACGGCGCGCCACGCTTGCTGAAACCACATGTTAAAGAGCACATTTTCGGCTTGGCGCGTGAGGCGTTCAGCCAGTTTGGCTTGTTCATCGGGATCGGTAGAGAGCAAATCGAGATCAGCGTCAATGATTTCGAGAGGTGTGGCGAGCATAAAGCCGTCTTTGAAGGGCGCGACGACGGTAGCGTGTTCGGGATAGGCGAACAAGTGGGCGACGACTTCTGGCGGGCAGCCGATGTCGTCGAGGCCGGTATGGCGGTCAAGCGGGACGGTGGTGACAACGGTGAAGCCCATGGCGGCGGCGTTGGTGAGGTGCTGGCCCGTGGTATCCAACATGGACTTCAGCTGGGAGGCGGCCAGGCGGGCGGCATCGAGGGCGCGGCGGCTGGCGATTTCGGCGCGCACGTCGTCCACGATATCTTCCAAGGGCGGCAAGTATTCATCGCGTTTGTCGCGCACGAAGACGAGCACATGGCCGGTGCCGGGCACCTCGGTGACATCCGTGAGTTCACCCGGCTTGAGGGAGAAGGCGGCGCGCACGAGGGCGTAGGCATTGGAGATGCCGGGGACGTCATCATCGAGCGCGAGCCAGCCGGTTTCGAGGGTAGAGAGGCCGAGGGCGGCAGCTTTTTCGAGAAAGAGCGTGGCGCGTTCGGCAGACGTGCGCGCGGCGGGGCCGGCCAGTGCGAACGAGAGCTGTTCGGCAGTATCATAGGATATTTCGGACGCCTTGGCGTGGATGAGATTGGTGCGGATAGTTGCAGCGACGTCAGCCAGCTCATAATACTCTTTGACGGGTTCAACGGCGCTGCCGGTATCGTTGGTGGCGCTGGCGGGCGCGTTGGTGATGGCGAATTTCTCTTTATTATCGTCGTAGTAGGCGGCAATTTCCTCGTCATCAATGGAGACGGAATCAGGGCTGAGGGGTGCGACGGCGAGAATCAAATCTACCTGGGCGGGCTTTTTGAAGATATTTTCATTGGCTTTGTAAAATTCTTCAATCTCGTTGGTTGAGACCGTCTGAGTGGCGACGTAATTGGAGGAGAAGAAGGGGACGTAGGCGAGTTTGATGAGGGTGCGGTCGGCTTCATAGGCCTGGCGGATATCCTGATCCGTGACGACCACGGTGGCAGCGAGGGCCTGGCGGATTTTTTCGGAGAGGATGAGATCACTGAGATGGTTTTCGAATTCGCGCTCGGTCATGGCGCCGGCGATGCGGCTGATCATGGCGCGATAGGCGGCGCGGTCGAAGGGACTGTTGCGGAAGAAGATGTTGCGGACGGCCGATTCGAGTTCCTGCGGGCTGACAACGAGGCCGGCGCGCTTGGCGGCCTCGGTCTGGGCGAGCTGATACCACGCATCGCGCTCGAGTTCTCTGTTGTCGGTGATCATGTCGCGCGAGATGCCGCGGAGCGCGAGCGAGATCAGCACACCACGGATGGCGTAGCTGATATCAGTTTCCTTGATCTCACGGGCGCCGATTTTACCGACGATGCGCGCGGGGGCGGCGCTCCAGTTGAAATCGCCGGGGCGGGAGCCCCAGAAGACAAAGGCGACGATGATGACAATCAGCAGCAGGATGAGCAAGACACGTTGCGAGCGGCGAAAGAGAGCGAGCATAAGAGGGCGTCTCCAAAGATTAGGTCAAGGGGTCATTGAATCATGCCTGACTGGCGGGCGAAGGCGAAGATGCCGCCGGCGTCAATCACGGCGCGTGCGTCACCCAGCGGGGCCAGCGGGAAGCGGGAACCGGAAGGTTCGTGCACGAGCTGGTTGGTATCGAGATCAAGGGCGGCGCGGTCGCCCGTCCGCAGGCGTTCACACAGGCGCGTGGTGGACTCGACGGGATAGAGCTCGCCCGTGGCGATGCAGTTGCGGAAGAAAATGCGTGCGAAGGACTCGGCGACAACGGCCTTGACGCCGGCGGCGCCGAGGGCGATCGGGGCATGTTCGCGGGACGAGCCGCAGCCGAAGTTTTTGCCGGCAATGATGATCGGATAGGCCGTGGTATATTCGCCTGGGGCGACAAATGGGGGGTAGGAATCTGGCAAGCCGCACAAGGCGTAGCGGCCGAGTTCGCGGTATTCCTCGGGGATGGTGGGGACGAGATTGAGGTATTGAGCGGGGATGATCTGGTCGGTGTCAATATTATCGCCGACGACGAAGATGCGGGCGTGAATAATGCTCATAGGAATTCACGAGGGTCGGTAATACAACCGCGGACGGCGGAGGCCGCCACGGTATAGGGAGAAGCGAGATAGACGGAGGCGCTTTTGGAGCCCATGCGGCCGGGGAAGTTGCGGTTGGTGGTGGAGATGGCCACCTCGTTGCCCATCAAGCGGCCGAAGGTATCTTTTGGGCCGCCGAGACAGGCGGCGCAACTGGGCGGCGCGATGGGGAGGCAGCCGGCCTGCGCGAAAATCGTAGTCAGGGGCAGCCCGTCATACAGCGTGGTTGCCAAGTCGTTTTTGACTTGCATGGTGGCGGGGACGAGGTAGGTGGGGACGGAGACTTTGTGATGGCGGAGGATACGTGCGGCGGCGAGGAAGTCAGTGAGTTTGCCGCCGGTGCAGGAGCCGATGTAGGCCTGGGTGATGGGGGTGCCGGCGCAGGCGCGCGCAGTGGCGTAATTATCGGGGGAATGCGGGCGGGCGACGGATGGTTCGAGGTCAGCGACGTTGATGCGGTGGGAAGAATAATAGCGCGCATCAGGGTCGCTAAACTCTTCGATAAACGGCAGCGCAGTGCGCTCTTTCACGTAGGCGCGGGTGACATCGTCAGGGGCGATGATGCCGTTTTTGCCGCCGGCTTCGATGGCCATATTGCACATGGTCATGCGTTCTTCGATGGTCATGGCATCAATGCAGAAGCCGCAGAATTCCATGGCGCGGTAGGTGGCGCCGTCCACGCCGATTTCGCCGATAATGCGGAGGATGAGGTCTTTGGCCATCAAATAATGCGGCAATGCGCCATCAATTATGAAGCGCATGGTGGCGGGGACTTTGAGGAGGATTTTGCCGGTGCCGAGGACGAAGCCAGCGTCGGTGTTGCCGATACCGGTGGCGAACTCGCCGAAGGCGCCTGCGGTGCAGGTGTGGGAGTCGGTGCCAAGGAGGACTTCGCCGGGGCGGGTGTGGCCTTCTTGGGGGAGGGCGACGTGGCAGACGCCTTTGTAGCCGTCGGTGGCAGGGTCATAAAAGTGCGTGATGCCATGCTTGGCGCAGAAGGCGCGCAAGATGTCCACGTTGCGGTGGCACATTTTGTCTTCGGTAAAGATGTAGTGATCGGGAATGATCACGACTTTATTGACGTCAAAGACTTTGGCGTTGGGGCCGAATTCGCGTTCAAAGACGCCTATCGTGCCCGGGCCGCAGACATCGTGTGTCATGAGTACGTCCACAGAGACCCAGACATTATCGCCCGGGGCGACGGCCGCTTTGCCTGCGTGGCGCGCGAGGATTTTTTCCGTTATCGTCATTCCCATAGTTGTAGGTACGGCAAGCCGTAAAAGTGTATTACGAAGTGACATTGTACACATTTTGGCAGGAAAAGTCAAAGCGGAGAAGGCGGCGGTGGGGGTTGACTTGCGGACATGAAAATAGTACACTTACTGGTAGACATTAGCGTTGCGGCACATGCATGGGGCATGTGCGCCGGCGCGCATCACACAACAACCAAAGGAGCGAACGTGAAACGTATGATTGCAGCGATCACACTTGTCACATGCTGCCTGGCTGCCACAGTGTCAGCCGCCACGGCCTACTGGCGTACGGAGAAGCTGACGGGCAATTGGAGCGACCCGAACAACTGGGGCACACTTACCGTGCCAGGCGTGGGCGATGATATTGTCTTCAGCAACGGGTCCGCCGCCTGCACTGTCACCCTCGATGTCAGCCCGACGGTAGGGAAGATTATTCTGCTCAACGTGCCCGGGACGGCGCAGGCGCTGACCTTCACGGGTTCAGGTGTGCTGACGATCAGCAACGGCATCGAGAAGTTCCGCACGACGCGCTTCATCGTGGACAATGACATCGTGCTGGGTGGGAATATTTCGATCAGCAACCAGGCGTTGGCTGGTGGGACACGCGAGATAGCGCTCAACGGCGTAATCAGTGACGGGGGCAACAACTATGGCATTTAGTGATTAACCAGGGCGATGTGTGGGCGAGCGTGCCGCGGATGGGAACGGCAAATCAGGTGCGGTTTGAGGGTGTCAACGGCACGTTGCAGGTGCGCATGACGGACGACACTGTATTGGCGAAAGACCTGGTGGTGAACTGCTTGGGCACATTGCACAATGCGCCGGGGATCGGGCTCAATTGCAGTGTGGCGAACAAGAAACTGATTCTGACCGGCGACATCAATTTTCAACAACCCGGTGATTTTGCGTTCTACACGGAAGGCGGTCAGGCGGGCAATTTTGTGGTGCTGAGCAACACGCTGAGCGGCACGTTGGGCAAGTTGATTGTGGCGGGCAAGACGATGGTGCCTGTAGCGAATAATGCCGGGAAGGCACTGGGTGTAGGGACGGTCATTTTAGCTGCCAATGCGGCTGGCGGTGGGAACAATAATCAGAATGGGCAAATCTATTTGAACGGCCCGCTGACGTTCAACAATGATATCTTGATCACCAATTCGATGCGCGGCGGCACGACGGGCTGGCATCGCCGGATCGGCGCAATCAATGCGGCTGGCACGACGAGCGTGTTCGCAGGGACCATCTATTTCTACAACACGGAAGCGACGGAAGGCATGATCGCGTTTTGCGAATCAGCCGGAGCGGTGGTGCGGGTTACGGGCACGATTACGAACGGGCTGGCGGTGGGGCGCGGGATATTGATTGAAGGGCAGAGCGTGGGCGGGAAGGTGCAACTGGCAGGAACCAACGCGTATACTGGCATTACACGCGGCTCGGCAGGGTACAACGACGATGTTGGCTACGGGCCGGTGTTTACGGGGATATTCGAGGGGCGGACAAACACATGGGCAGGGCTGAGCGGCACGGGGACGATTACGGTGAACAACCCAGCGGGCGTGGTCATTCAGCAGACGTGTCAGCTTGATCCGGGGTACAGTATTGGCACGATCACGGTGGCGGGCAACCTGACGCTGCAGAATTACGCGCAGCTGCGCTGTGAAGTCGGTACGGGCGGCACGTCGGACAAAGTGGTGGTGACGGGGACGCTGACGCTGGAGAATCCGGTTAAAGTGATTCTGTTGAAGCGCGGGGATGTGCAGCCGACGGATGAATTCACGATCCTGCAGTTTGGGAGCCTGGTGGGTTCTGCAGCGAATGTGGTGGCGGAACCGGGCGTATTCACGGGCGCGGTGTTCTATCAAGACGGCAACGCGATCAAGGTGAGCAATTTAGTGTATACGGCTCCAACGACGATTTTTGTGGATAACTTTAACGGCACGGATGGCACGTGGATTACGAACGGCAATTGGACGTTCCGCAACAGCAGCGGGGGCGATGCGCTGGATCCGGATCATGCGCTGGTGCAGAACATGTATGGTGTGGGGCTCAGCAACGAGTATGTGGTGAATAACAACCAGTTAAAGATGCGCGCCGGCACGTACACGAACCAGGCCGCAGGTGTGGGCGGCTTGTGGTATGCGTCGCGCTGGGTGTTGCAGCCGATGGCCAATGGGGCGCCGGTGCATGTGAAGCCCGTGGCATCGCCGACGGGCAAAATCTATATTTCGTTGGAACTGGGCGAGGCCAGCGTGATCAAATCCATGGCCGGCACGCTGAACTGGAATCAAAACCAATACCTGCAGATACAAGCAACCGATTCACAGAGCATGGGCGATGTGGGCGGCAAGCGCAGCAGCGGCTACTTTGTGCGCATGTTGCTGGATAACAGCAGCAACGTGGTGGTAGACTGCATAGCGCGCGACAACACGCGTGCCACGGCAACGTCGGCCAACACAGTGGTGTTTGGCGGGACCAACCTGCCGTATGCCAGCGTGGTGGGTGCAACCGTACAGATGGTGCTTGAGTCTAATACGACCTGTTCGGTGTACTTGGGCAACACGCTGATCGGGCAGGGTGTGAACATGATTCCGGGCACGGTGGCGGACGACTTGGTCGTCTCGTTGTTCCACATGGCGCAGGTAGCCAGCGACGGCGATTGGAAGATCGACACGTTTGAGATCAAGGCGGTGCCGGAGCCGGGGCTGCTGGCTGTGGTGGGCATATTGAGTCTTTGGGCGGCACGGCGGCGCGGTTAAGCGGAACGTAAGGCGTGAGAACGAAACGGCCTCCCGGGCGGGAGGCCGTATTTTTTTCAGATGACATTGTGTGACGTTTGCAGACGACAGAACAAGTCGTTTGAGATGAGTTAGCCGGGGGAGAGCACGACGCGGCGGCCTTGGATGCGCACGCGGCCGTCGGCGAGCCATTGGAGGACGCGGGGGTAGAGGAGATGTTCCTGTTCTTGAATGCGGGCGTGGAGCGTGGCGGGGGTGTCGTCGTCGAGGACGGGGACGGCGGCTTGGGCGATGATAGGGCCGGAATCCATGCCATCGTCAACGAAGTGGACGGTACAGCCGGTGATTTTGACGCCGTAGGAGAGAGCTTGTTCCCATGAATGGACGCCGGGGAAAGCGGGCAAGAGGGAAGGATGAATGTTGATGATGCGCTGGGGGAAGGCGCCGAGCATGGTGCGTTTGATTATGCGCATGAAGCCGGCGAGGACGACGTAGTCGGCGCGGGCGGCGCGCAGGGCGTCAATATAGGCCTGTTCGGGCGGGCCTTCGAGTTTGGTTTTGAAGTTGGCGGCGGGGATATGGGCGCAGGGGCAGCCGAAGGCGCGCGCGTGGTTGAGGATGCCGGCGTGTTCGACGTCGGAGAGGACGAGGGCGATGTCAACGCCGCGCAGCTGGCCGCTGGCAACGGCGCGGGCGATGGCGGCAAAGTTTGTGCCGGAGCCGGAACCGAGGATGGCAATGCGCATAGCGGAACTCCTGAGTTGGTTGGGGATAGTATAGCAAAAATGGACAAGAATGGACGGAATGGACGGAAATGGA